>Ga0315913_1001747_pt1 | contig 24562 bp, 13 predicted proteins | sample MpolsnodulesMG_FD_207736 | JGI IMG/M metagenome (GOLD analysis project Ga0315913, IMG submission 207736) | Medicago polymorpha root nodule microbial communities from Los Angeles, California, United States - small nodules | ecosystem: Host-associated > Plants > Roots > Nodule | place: USA...
TGCCGTGACGAGAGAGAGAGAGAGAGAGAGAGCGAGACAGAGAGAGAGAGAGAGAGAGAAAAAGGTATTTTTGGACAGTGTTATACGATGGTGACTGAATTGTATCCCTGTTTTTGTGTCCAGTTATCAAATCTCTTTAATTTATATGTCTTGGTATGTATCCCATCCATAATAAGTGATAAATGAAACCTCTGTTATTATGTCTAATTTAAAACAAAAAGAATTATGGACACATATTTTTCTTGAATATGTGGTTTTGTCAAAGTGTTGATGACTTTCTTATTTTTTTTATCTTGTATTTCATAAAAATTGAGGGTGATATTTTTACGCGAAGGTCATCCAATCCAACTTTTGGACATTAAATTATGTTTCAGACGTTGATGATTATCATAAGAGATCCATAACATATCACTTCAACAAAAAAAAATTACATATCATAAGATTCTCTTTCTTGAAAATATGCATTTTTCGGAAATCCAAAAAACATAAGGAATTCTAGGATTTTTTCTTGGGGCAAATACTGTTATGCATACCTCTTCAAGTTGATCTAGATTATACTATATTCTTATAATATGATAGACACTAGCTAATAGTCCTCCTTGTGTTGCATCATAAGCACATTGAGAACATATATTATTGTAACCATGTACATACAAAATAATTGCAATCAAATGCCAAAAAACAGGCTTATTAGTAAATTATTCATTCCTTGGTAATCAAACTCAAAGATCTATGAACTATTCTGTGTTTGACCAACCAAGCTGACAGAGTACCCTGAATTTCGTTTACAAGTTTAGTATTTGGTATAAGTATTTGTCGTTTATTTACATTACAATGAAATTTTGTAAGATTGACTTGTCTGTTATTTCGTATTGTAATTTGTACAAAAGGATCGTGTTTAATTCACTTTTTTGTTTGTCGGAGAATATTTAAATCTTTTATATTTGAAAAATATGTCAGAAGTTATCTTTGGAATAGATGATGGTTGATAAAATATCCTTGATTATAATTGTCCGTATGCGTATCGTGTCCAACATGAAATTTGTGGTTTGTAGTAAAACACATATTCTCTCATCGAAAAAAAAGTTGATCTTCATAGATTTTTGAAGATATTTTCTTATGAATTATTGGCATAACATCATCTATAACGGCTTCTAGTTTGGGTGGACAACCTAGCAAATAGACATCCACGAAAATTAGCGTATACATGCCCTAGATAGTACCATAAGAATCGATATTGAACATACCTCCAGAATTTGTACAAGTTCTCATAGTAATAACATATTTTCGTTCGGGAATTTGCTCATATAATTGAACTAAAGAAGGAGACATTTTCATAGTTGTATCCAAACAAGTTAAAAATCATTTTTTTTGTAAAGAAAGTAATTTTTGTTATGGTAAACAAACACAAAATTGCTTTTTTTTTTATACAAGTAGAAACATTTAAATATATGATGGTGGAATCAAAATTGTCAGATATATGAATACCCATCCCGCAAAATGATAAAAATAAGAGAACCAGAATTACAATTAAAGCTATCTTGGTGTAAAGCAAAACATCTAATATGATTTTTCACAAAACACAACGTTTAAATGGTATGATCATAGCAAAAATATGTCAAGCATGAAACGTTTCAATGCAAACGAGTATATGATATGATAGGAAATATGTTGAAATCATCGTAGGAGAATTTCCCACCACCATAACTATCAAAGTGCGCATGTCCCCCTCCCTTCATATTTAAATTTCAAATTGCAAAGCTGGGATTTGAAAAACATAAAGAACAAAAGGAAACTAAAGGCAAGTTACAAGTGAAGAAAGGAAATGAAAGATGAAATGGGTATAAGTGTAACTTCAAAATTAGGGGAGTGTTTGATTAAAAAAAAGTATAGGATGCGAATGTTTCATTAAAATAAATAAATAGAATTTCTGATATTTTATCCAAGTTTAAGGGAGACCATTGTAAATTGTCCTAATTATTATTCACTAACAATGTCAAAAAAAATGTACTTAAATGCCTTGTTTAGTTATATAATTTTTTTTCTTCATTTAACCATACTTACACAAGTCACATTGGCATATAATTTTTATTTACTTGCATAAAAAACTATTGTTTGATTATAATAAATAAATAAATAAATAAAGTGGAAAGTAATTACTGTGTTGCGCGGGTATGTTGAGGGATAAGACTATTCAAGTAAAAGCTAATGAAAAAAGATAAATATGGAGTGAAAGTAAGTAAGGTATCAATAATAAAACTCACGATTCACCATTTTTTTTTTTGAGCATGTGAGTAAAATTTCATCTCTTAAGATGAATAAGTGGGGGGGTCTTGGATTCAATCAACCCTTTCTTTTTTTCTTATTTTTTGGTCAATCAATCAACCCTTTCTACTGATGCAAAATTCAATTTTAATTGAATACAAATAGAATTCAAAATTACTTATGTTCAAATATATTCACATACTTTTTTATAAGAAAATAAAAGTGGGTTACAAAATAAATTTGAAATTAAAAATCAAATTAAAGAGGGAACAAAATCAAAATCACAAAATTTTATCAATTTTGGAGACATGTAAAATATTATCTATTATATGGTATACCTATCATATGTTTTATAATTCACTTTTCTTATATGCTTTATAATTTACTTGAGCGACCAAGTAATAATGAATTCAAACGTGTTTAATCAAATCTATAAATGAAAGGGCACTTTGTTCCAACAAGATGAAAGCATCCCTAATAAAACCTTGTTTTAACTTAAAGACTTTATTTGAAATGATGAACTAAAAAATTTGTATGTTTTTACAGAAATTTGAATAGATTCCAATTCATCTAAACATACGCATACAGGAAAATGCAAATGGAAACAACCCCTCTCAAAAAATTACAGCAAAAGATTCAAGCAATGTTACTATCAACACATCAACAAGGATATTTCAAGTCTAGCTCTTCATAATAATCCCCTGATAAAGGTTAGGCCTGCATAGAGCCACTATCTGTCCCCTACCCAACACTGAGGATCAAGCATGCTCCATGTCTCATTCTTCGCACTTCAATCATGACTGATCATCTACAGAATCAAAATATGCAAAAATAAAATATCACATCTATTTGATAGAAGGGAAATATTTGTAAAACTATTTTGTGACAACTTTTTGACAACTATCTCTCATGCTCATATTATATTTTTATTCTCTCTCTTCATTTTTCTCTCCCTATTGTTTTTGACCAATAAGAAAAGAGGAAAAAAAAGTTGTGCAAAATAGTTGTTCAAATATCATTACTCTTGATAGGAATAACAAATACTCAATTAGATGCCTAATAGAATGTCTCTGAAATGATAAATCCCTCCGCAACAAAATCACATTTCTAATCATTTTCACTGATAGATTCAGAAGAGATGTGTTTTATGCCCTCGCAAGCAGGTTATATGTAAAAACAAATAAAATTGGCATTCCCAAATAATATCTCATATATACTGGTTTGTCTTAAGTCGAAGGTTTGGGGCCGAACTCAACCCCACATTATTTATTGTAAAATGCAGATTGCCTAGACATTAGAGGTTCTATTTAGGCCTTATCTCACACCAATGTGAGCCATGAGTTTTTCTAATACACCTGCTCGCGCCTAACTAATGGCTAACACGTTGGCCCAAGAATGTGTCTATGATAGACACTAATACCATCTAATGTTTTTGGGCCTGATTCAACTCCGACAAACCAACTTCTAAGGTGAGGATTGCCTAGGCTTTATAGGCTCTACTCAGGCCTTCTTTCTATCCAATGTGAGACTTTGATTCTAATTTGCCCATGAAACAGCAAACATAAAACAATACGGTAGAGAAGAACCCACTCCTAAAAGATAGGGGATGCAAAGACAGGTCAACCTCTACTGTAAATGGAAAATCCATGTTTTAATCTTATTCAATACTCATGTTCCTACATTAACACAAAGGCTAGGGTTGTAAAGTGCACCCACACTGGTGATCAGAGAAAACAAATGCATTCTGAAAATAAATGTATTTATGACGATTTTTATTATATGATTGCATCAGATGCATGAGTCACACCACTCGAGCTTCTCTGTGCAAATTGGCTCACTTGCATTCAGCATAATGGCTCAATTTTAGCCTTGTTTTTTCATACTGGCGCTGCTTCATGATACCTCAACATTGCAAAATCAAAGCAATTAAACATATGCGTAATCAGAGTTATCATATGCAGTTGATTATCTTTTCTTATTTTTTTGCATTTGTTAATTTTCTTTTCCGATTTCTAACATTTATAAGCATTTATAATCAGCATAATGATTCTTTTTTGGATTTTTTTTTTTTTAAAAAAAAGAGCAGTTCTAGAACTGTAAATAAGAATAGTTTCTCATATTGTATACACACAGCAAGTTTGTTCATTTATTACTCCAATGCACGAGGCTCCCACTAGGTGGGATCTAGGGAGGATAGATGTATGCAAGCCTTACACCTGCAAGCAGAGAGGCAGTTTCAATGAGTTCAACCCATGGCCTCCATATCACAAGGTAGACACCATTATGTTGCACCAAAGCTCGCTCTCAGACGAAGTACTAACCAGTATTTGCACTGATATCGAGTCCTACTCCTAATTAGACAAATAACATATCATGGAATATGGAAACATCTCCCAACTGATTTTCTAAGATATTCTAAAATACTGTTCGGATAGAATAATGATTTTCTGAGAGCATGCCAGCGACTGAATTAAATGAAATAAAAGCATAATAAACAAAATTTGGTCTTTGAAATCAGAACTATACCTTTGAAAGAAGCAATAGTTGTTTTACTAGAACCACCAAGCTCATTCAAGCTACATAAAGCTTTCATTATATGGTTATCCAATCTGTATAGTGTAAACACGGTTAAGCATACACTATTGAAATAAACAAAAAACTTACAATTTACAACAAAAGGGGGAGCATATGAAACCATTTTAGTTTGCAAGCAAAACGAGATAATGAAATCAAGCAAGCATACCAGCAAAGCAATTGAATGAATGATCTTAACACATGGGAATTAATAAGAATCCCTAATTGAAAGACAGTCGCCAATGGCAATACTAAATTATATGTTCTGTTCTGCAAGCCACGTTGAAAGATGCGAGTGATGCCAATCGCAGATCACAAAAAAATATTAGTTTGTTCAAATTCCGCTACACTACAGCGATAAAGTGCTGATAATAGTCTCTTACTGAGTTTCTCCCTCATCTTTTTGCAAAAAGCGGCTCCCAGTGGTAAAGTCTCGTCTAATGTATTGGCCGAAGTGACAGTAGTCACATTGAATCCTCGAATATTTTCGAAGAACTAAAAATGATCTTCCACTTCTGGGGATAATTTGCAAAACTCCATTTTCGATTCCATCGATAATTTTTTTTTTTTTTAAGAAATGAAAATGGGATATATTAACAATGGCGGTGAGAGCTCCTCAGTACAAGATGTACCAAAGAGACCACCCCCATATATCGACCATAGAATCTAATAAAGATATTATTGTCGATATTTTGAATTAAATCGTGTGTCGGAGAACAATAGTAATTGTTAAATTCCACTATGCTATAGCCGCTATTTGACAACACTATTAGATGTGGTTAAAGAAATAACCATATTAATACAAAAAAAATTGGCCCAACCTTCCAATAGACCTTTTTTGACCAGGACTGCAGCATATCTCTTGAAAGTTGAAGAGGCTGAAAATCATCAATTGGAATAACAGGAGTGACAGTCAAAGAGTTCTCATCCTGTTTTGGTGCCTCATGATACACCTTTTTGATTGCTACCTAAGACTTCTATCAGGAGGTCCATCCACTTGCCATTTCATTCAAAATTCTCCATGTATCCCATCCAACCCACATAACTAAACCTATAGATCCACATTTACAGTCCAACATTAATTCAATACGTTATTATAATGAAAACGAATAAATAAACAAATAAGCACAGCAGCCAACAACATAAGAATTGTAAGAATTGTTCTCCCTCTTTTTCTTTAAATTATTTACCTAAACAAAGCTTACAAAAATCCCTTCCCTCTCCTTTTTCCCAACTCCCAAATAAAACCTATAAAAAATCGTAACTCAAAATAAATCTAAGTTGTCAGTTGCGCCGCTTAATGAAGCTCTGTTGCGACGCAATTGTTTGATGTGGTGCCACCTGCGGGGCAGCTATGGCTGCGGGAAATCACGGTGGAATCGCTTTCTCACAGGCTTTACCAGAAAAGAATGGAAATCGGAAAAATGAAATAAAAAAAGGAAAAGGTGGAGTTTCTCACCCTAACTTCCGATGTTGACGAACTCCAGCTGCATTGAGACCAGTTGGTGGGGATTTGAAAAGCATAAACAAACAAAGAAACAAGTAGCAAGTAATTTGGTACAAAAAAGAAAATGAAAGATGAAACAGGAATAACTTCCAAAATAGAGTAGTAGTTGTTGAACTTGATCCTAAGCAAAAGTTTAGCTTTTATTTTTGACAAATAAGTGTAGGAGGGGAGGAATCTGTCGGATAGAAAATAAAGAAGGGATCCAAGTATTAGATTAAAAAATATATAGATGTACCCTGCATCATATAGCTGATATTTTAACAAAGCTTAAGGGAGACCAATGTAATAGGGATAAAATGTTTGTATTGAGTTTTTCCAATGGACCTTACTTTACACAAGTCACAGTGGCATATAATAACAAGTAACAACTTTTACTTGTATAAGAAACTATTGCTTAATAATAAAAAATAAAATTCAAGTGGAAAGTAATTGTTGTGTTGTGGGGGTATGTTGAAGGATAACACTACTCAAGTAAAAGCTAATCAAAAAGGATAACAGAGGTGTGAAAGTAAGTGGGGTATCACTAGTAAGACCCATCAATTGATGATCCTAAAAATCAATAACTTTTCAGGCAAAGATAGCCAATCCACCCTTTCTACTGTGGTAAATATTAATTTTAATTAAAAACATATTGAATGTAAAACTTCTAAGATTCAAATATATTCAGATAAAAGTTACCATTTCTAGAAGAACATAAAAGTGAGTTAAACGATAAATTTAGAGTTGTGTAAAGATGCAAAACAATTCAAATCACAATCTCAAGATTATCAATTTTGGAGACGAATACAATTCCATTCAGAAACACCAAAACTCTTTTCTCTTTTTATATATATCATATCTTTTAAACATAACTTTTGCCTATTAACAAAAATAAATGTAAACATGCACTACGGTTGTATCTAAATAAGTTTCTACTACACAATTCCTACTAAGAGGCTTATACTTGAAATATCAATAGAAAATTGTGGAAAGAGGGGTGAGGAACACAGAGTATTCCCTTCATTCACCTCTCTATCTATCTCTCTCCACCTCACAGTTTCTATAACATCCAACAGTTCATAAATGAGTGACTGTGCCAATCAGTAACTAGCGTGAATCCTAGTCCGTGCAACACTACAACCCCCTTTGATGAAGACTGTGTTTTTTCACACGATTAATTAGGCAAAGAAGTAATAATGAATTCAAACAATGTTTGCGTTTTACTCAAAAGTCAAATCTATAAATGAAAAGGCACTTTGTTCCAAGAACATGAAAAGATCCCTACTAAAGCTTTGTTTGAACTTAAAGGCTTTTTTATTTGAAAGGTTGAACTAAAAAATTTGTATACTTTTGCAGAAATTTGAGTAGATTCCAATTCATCTAACCATCCGCTCTCAAGAAATTAAAACAAAAAATCAAAATTATGTTCCTATAAACAACAAGCATATTTCAAGGTCTAGATCTTTGCAATAATCCCCTGGTAAAGGCTAGGCCTGCAAAGAGCCATTATCTATAAATAATGTGAATCCGGCTGCCTCTGTCCTACCCAACACCATGGACCACGCTCCTCGTGTCTCATTCTTCACACTTCAATCAAGACGGGATCGTCTACAAATTAAAATATGCAAAAAATAAATAAATAGTTAAAATACCACATCTATTTGATAGAAATACCAAATAATCACTAAGATGGCATAGAATGTCTCCGGAATGATAAATCCCTCCACAACAAAATCACAATTCAAATAGTTTTAGGTGATAAATTTTGAGAAGAGATGTGCTTTATGCCCTCGCAAGCAGGTTATATGGAAAAACAAATAAAATAAAAATGGCATTCCTAAATAAATATCATATGTAAATATAAAAAACTCATTCCAAGTGCTTTATGAAAATATAAATCCCTCCACAACAAAATCACATTTGAAATCATTTTAGATGATAGATTTTGAGAAGAGATGTGCCTTATGCCCTCACAAGCAGGTTATATGGAAAAACAAATAAAATAAAATTGGCATTCCCAAATAAGTATCATATGTAGATATAAAAAACTCATTCCATGTGATTTTGCTTCTAAGTTGCATACATAAGAATCTTCTACATGTCCTATTAATGTATCATGTTATAGTATTACAAACAAAGGAAAGGCCACGATTTACCGTCTCTGAGGTGTTTCTCCCCTTCAGTGTTTTCATTGCAGCTTCTGCAAAAGCTTCTGCTGCAGCTGCATCTGCTTCTGCAGCCTCTGCCTCCTTTGCTGCCTCTTCAGCTTCTGCTATGGCGGCTTCTGCATCAGCGACTGCTCGAGCAGCATATGAAGCAGCCTCTTGAGCAGACATGGACCTTACCTTTTCTATTTCTAAATCTATCTCAGACTTTGTAGGGTATTTTCTCTCATCCCTGTCCAATTTCATAGAGGTTTTCTGCCTCCCTTCCAATAATAACATGGGAGGGTGTCTTACTCTGTTTGAATATGTGGGGGTAGGTGCAATCCTATACCTGCGCTTCACCTGAAATATAAAGCTCAACCCATGAGTAAGATCTCTAATTGAAACAAAAATAAATGACATCCAAAAATGAGAATAGCATCAAAATATGGCTCACAGTAAGTGTATAACATTAAATCAAGAAAAAAATATTGATTCTTAAAATATATAGAACAAAAACTGTTTTTAATCCACACCAGAAGATACAAATTTTGTATAACTCTAGAATAGAAAATGTAGAGTTGTAAAACAGAATCTCAGCCCAAAGCCACAGCCAGCGGCTGTACCTAAGCAGTACATAGTAAAGAATTAAAAAACAGCATCAGCAGCAACACGTGATTTCAAATATATATTCTACAAGGTTTGAGGCCGAACACAACCCGACAAAGCGGCTTGAAAGGTGAAGATTGCCTAGACATTAGAAGTTCTGTTTAGGCCTTATCTAACACCAATATGAGCCTCGAGTTTTTTTTATTACACCTGCTCACACCCAACACTACTCAACTAGGTACACAAATAATATGGTGGCCCACTCATGTGTGGTCCTGATTCAACTTCATCAAACCAACTTCTACGGTGAGGGTTGCCCGGGCTTTATAAGCTCCACTTAGGCCTTATCAAAGAGACTTTGATTTTTCCCAATACTTGTATTTTTCCATGAAACATAAAACAGCACTGTAGAGAAGAACCCACTCCCAAAAGATAGGGGATGTAAAGACAGGTCAGCCTCTACTATAAATGGGATATCCATGCACCATGCACCCACACTGGTGATTGGACAATAACACAAACAAATGCATTGCTGAAAGCAAATGCAATCATGACAATTTTTATTGTATGTATGCATTAGATGGATCAGTTAAGACATAATGAAACATGTTGCAATATACCTTAATCAGTTTTCCGCTAGATGTAAGATACTTTAGTTTTGCTGACAACAACTTTTTGAAGTCTGCCGGTGGCCGGTATTGGTCCTACAAAATACAGAGTGATGAAATTAAACTTATGCTTAACACAAAAACAATATTGAATAATTAATATCAGACAGAGAAGTATCCAACCAAATGTAATGCTATAACACTCTAGTTAGTATTGTAATAGCCAATATAATGTCATTTCTTCATCACGTAAGATTTAGTCAATTGAAAGTTGAAATAGCACCATATATCACATTTTACCACAAGGGACATTCGAAACAGCTAAGGCTCAAGATGCACTAAGCTTCCACTCACAGAAACCACAGGTCACAGTAATCAGGTTTCCGAAGGCATGGAGTTGTAGCACGAGACTCACACACACTTAAGCTTCATTGTGCAAATAGGCTCACTTGTCTTTCAGCTTAATGGCTCCATTTTAATATTGTTTTATTTTCAAAATAGTTCTGCTTCATGATGGCCTCGACTTATAAAAATCGAAGCAATGAAACATTTGCGTAATCAGTGTTATTATATGTAGTTGATTATCTTTTTTTTTGTATTTGTTAATTTTATTTTCCTATTTCTTACATTTTCTTATGTACAATTTTAGGACTATAAACAAGGATGGTTTAGTGTAATTTATACACACAGCAAGTGATATTCATTTATTACTCCAGCGCACAAGGATCCCACGTGGGATCTAGGGAGGGTAGATGTATGCAGCCTTACATCCGCAAGCAGAGAGGCTGTTACGAGGAGTTCACTCTATGACCTCCATATCATTGGTAGCCTCTCTGCTTGTGGGTGTAAGGCTGCATACATCTACCCTCCATATCATTGGTAGCCACCTTAACGTTGTTCCAAGGCTCGCCCTCATACAAAATACTAACCAGTATTTGTACTAGTGGAGTGCTAGGAACACTCTCTTTCCAATACTCGCTCTCTTATTAGGTGAAACCAATGTGGATCCCACATTTTGGAAATTGGTCTTACATAAAGTGGTGAGACCGACATGGATTCGAATGAGATAGTTAGTGTTGGAGTGAGTGTTAAAAAGAGTGTTGGTAACACTCCTCTTTGTACTAATATCAACTCCTAATCATAATTAAACAAATAACATCATGGAATATGCCAATATGGACAAGAGATTTTCTAATATACTCTAAAATACTGTAAGGGTAGAATAATGATTTTATGTGATATTTATTACGTATTTTCACAACAGCAATCATTAGGTTAGAATAAGAGCATGCCAACTACTGAATTAAATGAATTAAAAGCAAAACAAATAAAAGCTGCGCTTAGAAATCAGAATCATACCTCTATGAAAGAAGCAATAGTTGTTGTATTAGAACCACCAAGCTCATTCAAGCTAGATATAGCTTCCAATATAAGGTTATCTAATCTGTATAATGCAAACATGAAATAAAAAATCTGTTAAGCATACACTGTCGAAATAAACATAAAAAATCTGTATAATGTAAACATGGTTAAGCATACACTGTCGAAATAAACATAAAAAATCTATATAATGTAAACATGGTTAAGCATACTGTTGGAAATTCCGCCTCAAATTTCAACACATACACTATCGAAAAAAACATAAAAAATCTGTATAATGTAAACATGGTTAACCATACACTATAAAAATAAACATAAAAAAATTACAATTCATATAACAAATGGAGGAACATATATAAACAAAATTTCAAATAAATGAATCCTCTATGGGATGCAAGCAAATCAAAATAATGAAATCAGAGGAGCATAATAGCAAAGTAAATGAATGAATGATCTTAACACGCGTGTAATTAATAAGAACCCCTAATTGAAAGACAATAGCCAATAGCACTATTAAAGTATATGTTCCATTCTGTAAACTAGGTTGATAGACGCGAGCGTTGTCAGTCGCTTTGCTACAGATTGTGAAAAATATTAGTTTGTCCAAATTTCGCTTTGATACAGTGGTAAACTGCTAGCTACAATTGCTTACTGAGTTTCTTCCTCGTCTTTTAGCAAAAAACTGTTCCACGATGGTAAAGTCCCACCTTGTGGTGTTGGCCGAAGTGACGGTAGTCACATTCAAGCCTCGAATATCTCAGCTATCTTCCACTTTCGGGGATAATTCGCAAAACTCCGGATCCAATTCCATTGAAAATTGAATGGAGTTTTGTTGTATTTTGATCAGAGAATCTAACAGAAATATTATTCTCGATATTTTGTATTAAACAGTGGATGGTAAGACAATAGTAGTTTTTAAAAATTTCCCTCTACCACTATTAGATGCAATTAAATAAATACCATATTTAACCCAAAAAAAATATCGGCCCAACTTGACAATAGACCTTTTCGGACCAGCAATGTGCGGCATGTCTCTTGAGACTTGAAGAGGCTGGGCATCAACAATTTCATCATCATCGGATGGACCAGTAACCGCGGTGATAGCCATAGAGTTGTCATCCTGTTTTGGTACCGGATGATTCACCCTTTTGATTGCTCCCTTAGACTTCTCCCTGGAGCTCGATCCATTTCCCGTCACACTCAGATTTCTCCATTTATCCTATCCAACCCACATAACAAAACAATTAGATCCACATTTAACTGTCCAATGTTAATTCAATATACATTATTATATAGAAAAATGAAAATAACGAAACCTTGAGATCGACATTTGAGCGAAGAAACAAGACACGGTTAAATTCAGGATCCTTGACTATTGTACGCCATTTTCCCACCCCATGCTTGGCAACTCCAGCCTTAAGAGCTGCTTCCTCTTCTGATGTCCATTTCTGCTTAGGAGCACCCATCTAGAGTAACGAAGAAATTTACTCTATTCTGAAATCAACGTAGTAAATTATACAAATATCAAATTCAACTCCAAAATTATAATCACAGGTTTCAAAGAATCATAACACGTTGGAAACACTTACGCCGGAAAACGCGGCGAAATCGCGGCGGGAATCCGGAAATTAGAAGAAAATGTTGGAATTGCTCACCCTAACTTCCGACGACGAGAACCAATACCGTCTGCGGCTTCGCTGAGATCAGTGTGACTCGAACCAGTTTTTTGGTTTTAGGGTTTTGATTCTTTCTTATAAATTTGATTTGACGTGTTTATATATATCTAAGATTTTTTTTATTTTTTTTATTTTCTGAGAAATGTTAGAAACACTTTCTTTCTAATGCATTCTCTAACGGTCACTCTTCTAGTGAGTAGTGGGTCTCACCACTTTATGTAAGATCCATTTTCAATGTGTGATACCTACATGAATTTTACTCAACAATAGAGTGAGTGTTAGAAAGAGAGTGTTCATAGCACTCCTCTTATTTCATATACATCAATGGTTCCATTTTAAAAATTCTTCAAATTATTATTCAAACAATGGAATTCACATCCAAGTATTTGAATTCCCTGAAAACATTCCAAAAAATTTCTTTTGTCACACAAATGACTATTTTATACTACGATTATATATGTACATAAATCATTAGTGAATCTATTTATTCACTAATCATACGTGGGATTATAAAAATCATACACGGTTTTAAGAAATTTCCAGTGATTAGTGAATATCTCAAAAGGATTATAAATTAGAATAAATGTTTCTATGAGTGTAGCTCAGTGTGTGTGAACATTGAATAATATATGTAGGAGTCCGGATTCAAACTTCGGACACCTCACTTCTTTACATTTAAAATGTGAGTTTCAATCAGTAGGTTATTTGACAAAAAAATAAAATAAATATTTATCTATCAAAAAATAGAATAAACTGATTTTTATTTTTAAAAGTAGCATATGATGATTTTTTTTTTGTGTTAACACCTTGTATTCACGGGAAAGGGTCGTGATAATCCATGATTTGGTCATAAGGTTAGTAAAGTGTGATAAATTTTTGTTAAGAATTGAATTTAAGTTCTCCTAAATAATTCATCCATGACAAAGCCTTTTAGCCACCTGATTTAAATGGATTTGTCTATATGATGATCTTCTTAATTTATATAAACTCCCCTCCCCTCATGTTTTAAATAAGGTGGCTTACGAGCTTTATCATGGATGAATTATTTAGGAGAACTTGAATTCAATTCTTAACTAAAATTTTATCACACTTTACTAACCTTATGACCAAATCATGGATTATCACGACCCTTTCCCGTGAATACAGGGTGTTAACACAAAAAAAAAAAATCACCATATAAAAATCATCATATGCTACTTTTAAAAATAAAAATCAGTTTATTCTATTTTTTAAAGATAATTTATTTTATTTTTTGTCAAGTAATCCACTGATTGAAACTCACATTTTAAATGTGAAGAAGTGAGGTGTCCGAAGTTTGAATCCGAACTCCTGCATATACTATGTAATTCATACCTACGGAGCTACACTCATAGGAACATTTATTCTAATTTATATTCCCTTTGAGATATTCACTAATCACTAGAAATTTCTTAAAACCGTGTATGATTTTTATAATCCCACGTGTGATTAGTGAATAGAATAGATTCCCTAATTCACTAATGATTTATGTAAATATATAATTGTAGTATAAAATAGTCATTTGTGCAACAAGAGAAATTTTTAGTTTGTCTTGAAGAAACATTTGATATTCACTGATCAGCACATTTTATTTCAAATGTTTGATCAAACATCGGTTTGGTCTTTTTTTTTTTTTAATCAGCAATAATTTTATTAAGCAAGCAAGGTAAGAGAGAAACACCCAAGCTTGCAAAGAGGACAAAATACAATAAAACCCCTACATGCTATACACCAGTACAGCCAAAGAGCAGAAGGCTAACAAACCAAAGGGAACAAGCTACTCCTTGTATCCGCGAAAGTAGAGACAGGCAGCGAAAGAAATTAGCACATCGGTTTGGTCTTTGAATTAGCACATTTGTCTGTTTCAAATGATTAGTAAATAGATATTCATTTTCACTTGACAGACCAAACTAATAATTAGTGAATAGATATTTACAGATCAAACATTAGTCTAAAATTTTGTTTCTCTCATCAACACATCCCAGTCTTCTGAGTTGTGACCACCAAACAAATCCACTCTATCTTCGTGCTTCTTTCAGTTTCATTATTGCTGCCTTTCTTTTGTCACTTAATCAAGACAAGAGATCAATTAAATATCTTTAATTTGTTTTGGTGGATCGAAAGAGTGAGTAATAAAACACTTTGGGTCTTGCTATCTTGGATCCTAAGGACACAAGTTAAGGAATTCAGAATTATAAACTTTCAATAAAAACAATAAGAGAAAAAGAAGGAAGAAGATGAAGTTTTCTATGAATTTTTGGGTTTGGTCCCTCTGTGAATTTTGTTTTTTGATGTTGGTTCCTCTAACTTTGTGACTTAGCATATGAAACGACACATCAGCGCTGTTTGCCACGTCACACGTTGCTACGTCATCCTCCGTTTATCACATAGAGGTTTTTTGTAACAGATGATGACGGTATGGATCAAAACCAAAACGTTTATAACTTACAGAGGTTGTTTCGTAACAAAAAAAAAGATATAGGAACGAAAACCAAAACCACGCGAACTTACAGAGACGATTTACATATTTAAGCCTAAAATTTATATTGACTTGTCGTATTTATTCCAATGTGTAGGGCCAAAATTCTAACCACATAGCAAATCATGAGTCAAACCTATTGTAGATTTGAACGGAACAAAAAAGATAAAAACTTAAGTGTTACAAATAAATAAGATAAAATATTCAAGCGGGACAAAAAAGATAAAAGACACCCACCCCAAAACACTAAGCTGCAAGTTAGCAAGCTACACCCATTTGCTATTTACCAAAAGCCCAATTCAATCAATTGTAAGTCAACTAAAATTAAAGGATAATTTTGTCATTTCAATTTAGTTTTTTTTTAAACACATAACCTTGATTTCCTAAGAACACGCCTATCATTTCGGTGAACCCAGGATTGAGAATTGCAACTGTCACTTCCTAAAATCTCTTAACCTCTTTTATTTTACGTGAATGTTTTTGTTGTTTTACGGAGAAAAAAAACACAGCCTTAAATTCTTAAAAAAAAAAAGAAAGAAACTTACGTGATATTTGTTTGTATCCTTTTTGTGTCAATGATAAAGGAAAGAAAAAAAAAGCTTTATCGGAACCAAAAAATAGTTTTAAACAAATAAAGTACAAATAAACCTACATGCTTTTCACTACCAAAAAAAAAAAAGATTGGACACTACCAAAAATAAACCTACATGCTTTAAAAACATGAAGAAAAAAAAGAGACAAACTTTTAAGGAAACAATATTTATAATGATAAAAGTGACTGTAAATTAAAAAGGTTAGTGCAAATTATTTTTTAAAAGTTATAAAAATGAGTGTAAATAATGAAGTTGGTGTAAGTTGTTAACTTGCACCTTAAGGGTTCATTTGATGGTCAGGATAGGGAGACAAGATATGATACATTAATCATATCCTGCTTAAATCTCATGTTTGATGTACCAGAGGGATATGATAAAATAAACCATTTTCTCATCCTATTCTGACTTTCCTTTGTAATTTCTATCCTGAGTATAAGCTGGGTTAGAAATTATCCTGATAGGATTAGAAAATCATTCCTTATTTATTATCTTGATATTCTGTCATTTTTAAAATATTGTCATTTTAAAAATAATGATAGCATGTATTTTCTATTATAATTAATAACATGTCATTTTTACGATATTTAATTAATTATGAGAGCAATTTTTTCATTTAATTATAATGATACCCTGTTTGTTATTATGTGTGGATCAATTATCATGTCCTTGTCATATTCTATCTCTATTCAGCTTTATATCATATCATGCCTCTATCCTATCCTGACCATCAAACGGACCCTAATAATTGTAGGTGGATGTAGCTTGTTAATTTGCACCTTAGTATTTTTAGGTGGGTGTAAATTAACGGCCCTCTATAAATAAATAAATAAATAAGATAAAGAGTGAATTCACTAATAATTTGCCATATTCACTAATGATTTACGTACATATAGTAAATCATTGCGAAGATTTCTTAAAACAATCTTTCCTAAATCTTACACGATTTTCTACTGAAAACATTAGCATTTGACAAACGTGGCCAGATAAACCTATGTGACACTTTGTTTTTGGATGATTGCATCAAGACAATCCTTATTTTTTTTAGGTCTTCAGACAAATTGACAATTATTCAAATGAAGATATTTAACCTAGCCATATAAGTCAGTTGCATTGCGCTAGACCTTCTACATATCAAATAGATTTCTCTGCACCAAGTCTAATAAGTCTTGTACTCAACTGCTTTTGGTTCAAAAGATAATTTGTGAAAAGAGAAACTGGTGAAAGTGTGCGAGAAGATAAATATATTTGTTTATGTTAACAAATTGTATCATGTTATTCATGCCAACCCTCCAAAATGTTCATTTCATGGTTTTAGTTTTGGAGTTTTTTAGTTACTTTTCTAAAAAAAATTAAAAACAAATGACATGGTAAATTTTAATTTCAACTGACATATGCAAATTTTAAGGACCGAGTACAAAAAAATTCGCTTTGACGAAACAAAATTTGAACTTTGACTAAAAAAATGTATAATATTCTATACATCTCGAATACTATTACTTTTGGTAAAAAAAAATATTGAAGTAAATGAAAATTAATTTAGTTGGTAAAAAGTTGATCCACTTGTAAGATCATGAGTTCAACTTTAGTCGTAAGTGTAATAACCTCTATCTTGACACTAATGAGTATGGGGAGCACAACTCACTAAAATTTTTAGAAAACAAAAAAGAAAGAACAATTGGAAAACCAAAAATAATTCGGTGATGTAGGTTGGTAAATTTCTAAATTTGTACAAACCAACAACCCAAAAAGAAAGAAAAAGCTAGTGATAACATAGCAATATAAAGTAGTGAAGCATGGAACTGCACAGAAACTCCATAGCTAGGACATGCATGTCTCTAAGTGCGTTTCTCCGGTCTGCAGGTTCATCGATTAAAATCCAACACATTATGAGGTGGGGTAGTTAGATAAGGGATTCCAACACATTTTCAGCTCATGGTACCCTGCCCAGGGAAAAAGAAAAATTAAAAAAAGAAAGAAAATGACTCAAAATTATATATGGTGGCTTCTCCACGTTAACTGGTCTATATTTTAACCGGTCAATAAATTCTACGATTTTAAGTTAGGGTTTTGAAATTGTTTAAGTTGCAAAAACACAAACCAAATAGATTTTGGAAAATTTGGAGATTAGCAGAGACATGCTAGGATTATATTTCATCAGTTCACTAATGCATCATTTTGATTGATTATAAATATTCATGTTTCTGTGTTTACTATTATATCTTCATAAGTCAATCATTACATGTTTTCGTTCCCGACAAACGATGAAATATCTATCTATTGTACTAGTAAAATTATGATTCCTATCCCAGTTAACATGTAAAATAACATTGCGATATAATAGAGGTTTGTAATTGTGAACCTAGCTCTATTGTAGCAACAATACAAATGAATTTATCCTAGAACTTTTGTCTAACAAGTCTTTTCCAAGCGTTTATTAAATTAAAATATCAATTTTAGAGTTTTACGTTTAAAAGCGTTACAAACAAAGATAAATCGTGATATAAAGAAAATATTATTATATATAACCAGGCAAATCAAAAGTTTACAAGTGATTCATAACAAACTCACTTTGTCCTTTAAAATAAAATGATTTATAACTAACTAACTATACATAATCCCAACACAAAGAGACTTTAGCTACTCATACTCATAGTAGCTTTACAAAAGAGATAGAGGAGATTATGCTGCTTCCAATTGACGAAGAAACATCTTGAATGCCCTCCACCTTGATTATTTCATTGTTTAGGAATCTGTAGTTTAAATCTAACTTTAAATATTTTGTTTGCCTACTTTTTCAAATATATCCCATCTTTAATCTCAACAGCGTTATAACCTTGAAAAGACTGCAAAAGTGTGCGTAATAATGTTTGACTTAGAATGACTGTTTGGAATTGTTTCAAATTCATATCAAGATGCATTAACATGTCGATTGGATTGGGAAAATGCCTTGAACATTCCCATCGACTTTATGATGGAATAAAGTATGGTTGAGAGTATGACTATCTTTCCTAATTTTGTCCCACTTGAGCGAAAGCGGTAAGTTAGTCAAAAGTGCAAGTTGAACGAACAATGATAAAAGAACCCATTCTGGAAAGGTATGTCATCTAAATATTTATGCAAATTCTGACTTCTTGTTTTGTTACTTGAGGACATGATATTTGATGATATTTTAACTATGTTTTTGAGTCATTTATTTAGTAGTTGAAGTCATTTTAGAGATAATTTGGAGGAGGTGCTCATGGTTTAAGAAACACTTTGTGTTGTTTTCATTTGAGTCATTGTAATTCTATTTCTTCCCAAACCGACAACTCCATAGGCGTTTCAAGTCTTTTTAGTGAGAAATAATGTAATTCGGAAATTAAAACATCTCATGGAGTTATGGAAGCAAGATAATGAAGAACAATGGAGTTTACAAAGGTTTTTGAAGGCAATACAAAGTACAAAAATTAAGTCCCAAGTTCCAAGATCAAAGCATGGAAGAAGAATATTCAAAGAACGAAGAAAAACGACATTTTCCGCACTTTTGAAGGGGCCATGATCCCCATTCGCATGGCTAGGAGGCACATTTTCCCTACCCCAGGCACATGGTTACAGGTAAAATGTGCCTTTTTCTTGTTTTCAAGCTAGAGGAGTGGAAAAATCCCGGAAACCCAATACAAACCCATATGGAAACTTGCCTATAAATAGATACCTTTGCATACACTTTTATTCATTCAGAAACTTGATGGTGCATGGCAAAGCCAAACAACAAGAAGAGTTTCATCCTCTCTTTGTTTCAAGAGTATGTTTGTATTTCTTTTATTTGTTTATGTTTTCAGTTACCATGAGTAACCAAACACTCTAAGATTAGGGTTCTAATTAGATGATCCTATGTTTATTTATTGGATCATATTAGTGCAATTTCTTTACTCATCTTAATTTCTTTATTGGAACAAATTGAACTTTGCTTAATCATCTTAATTGATTAAGGTTTTTAAGTATGATCTTATATTATGATTCATCCTTTGAGAACTTGCTTCATACCACACTCGTTTAGGCATCACTATTATAAGCAATTCTATAGATACATCACAGTTTCCTAATCAAAACCATCGTTTACTAAACACTTAATCATAATTGGTACTGAATATTCCATTAATCCAACAAAGAAAGAAGATAGAGATAATTCAAAGAATCCTAATCACCATCTAACACTTGAATCAAACTCTTTTATTTTATGCGATCAAATTAAACTACTACTCCCATTGTGCAAACAATTCAAAGTTGTAAAACCATAAACTTTTAGTGCTTTTTATAAGCAAGTTGAGTAAATTGCCGAGTCGAACAAAAAATTATGTGAAGACGGCAACTTACTACTTTATTACTTGGAAACGTTTTGGTGCACTTGTCAAAGAGGGGTCGTTATGGATGATGCCCTTCAAGGCCTAAATTTAATTGTCGTTAGAAGGCGTTGCAAATCGGTGAGGATCCGAAGCTAAGAGTTCGGTCTTGTTAGATTGTGCCTTTATAGAAATTTGGGTCTTGGACCAATTCAAAATATGTACTAGCAATATAACTTAACGGTCATGCTAACATGTGTCTTAAGAGCACATGTTTCTACAAAAAGCAAGTGTCTATTGAAAGAAAAAAAAAATTATCTTTTAAGGAAAAATTTGGGACAATTTTCAATGGATGATTTTTATTTTTAATACATGCTAGCATTTCCCATAACTTAAATATAAATTGATTACTCCAGCTTAATTCTGGATTAACCGAATCTCTTATTCAGAAAAGTGAAGAATTAAACTTTTGACAACAACTTTGAAAAAGTGCTATCAATCTGGAAAAAAAAACTTATATATTGTGCTATCCAAATGGGTGGTAGGAGAAAAAAATTGGTTAATCAAATTGAGCCAATAACATTTGTTGAGCCAATAAAAGGTCTTGCACAATGCAATCTTTATGCATCATAGGCCTAATTAATAAGCTGAAAATTTTGCCAAAATGATTACATTTTCATTATCTTTTGGAACACTTTTATCTTTCATATGCACGATATTTACAACTAGATGAGTTCTTGCCCCAACTATCATCATTTCAATCTTTACTAATATATTCTTATTTGTGGGGGAAAAACTAGCATATACAAAGAACCACTTAAAAAACGATACGCAAATGCCACAGTATACAAGTAGCGATATTAAAAGTGCACTTTTTCATGGAGGCTTAGTGAGCTACAAATTAATAATGATTTTAGTTTGATACATATAGTTATCCGAAAGGTAGTGGGGGAAAATATCCAATCCGGCCCGTATTCACCATTGAGCCAATATTTTTACCAAAAGTAATGAAAGAATCAATATCCACTGACCTCACACTAATTAGAAATATAAGTGTATTATAAAGAAAATAAATAGTGTTAATTTGGGTATTATTGATACTTTAAAGCGAGCGATTGGTCTCGCAACTAATTTTATAAATGACCTACATAAAATATCTTGAAAATATCTTGAAAATTTAGATAGAGGATTGATGTCAATGTCTCTTAACAGAGCCGTTTTTATGAAATAGAAGACTTGATTCTTATCGTAAAATATGCTCGAGTAAATAAAAAGACAATTTTTTTAAAACTTTCTAGTCATAGGAGGCATAGAGGAAGACCAAACACGTATTGGAGTTGGGATTGGTGGTGCGACGAGAGGTGATGAGTGAGAAGAAGAAACCCAAAAGCGTATTGAAAAAAGAGAAGATTGTTACTTTTCCCACCTTATGCCCTTCTCACGCGCCCTGCAAAAATTACTAAATTGTCCTCCGGAAACCCTATTTCGGACAATTAACTTCTGGTCCGGATTACATTTTTCGGATCATTTGAAGTATAAAAGGGCGTTCTCCCCCATTTTTACAGTTTCACTTTTCACTTACTCTCTCTCTCTCTCTCTCTCTCTCTCTCTCTCCCTCTAATCCCAAAATCCGAACTACAAAAACCTAACCAAAATCGGTGAAATCTTGCTCAAACGGCACATTTCAATCCTTGACAAACATCACATGGAAGGTTAGTTCGATTTCTGTATGCATGCAAGTAATTTGTGCCGTTTTTTTTCCTGTGTACTGAAGCAATCCAGATTTCGTTTTCCGGACTAGATTGTTACAATCCGGAAAATGAATTCCGGAAACACCCAATATTGGTTTTGACCGTCTGTTCTGTACTGTTCTGTGCTGATTGTCTTGTGTGCATGTTACAGAAGGTTCAACCTCTAATACTCAACGCGTAAGGGAGGCAGGGAATGCTTCCCGTAGGAGAGAGCGTCTCCAACGGCTGGAGGAGGAAGGTGGTGTTCCTCCGAGGCGTCGGAGAGGACGTCGTGCTGATGTCGAGCATCAACCAGAGCAAGAGAATATGGTAGATGACGTGGACGTGCAGCAAATGGAGGAGCAGGAGCTTGTGGAGGAGCTTGAGAGAATGGATGAGGAAATGGAAGATGTCGAGCCACGACGAAGGCGAAAGAAGAAGGAGAAGGTGGTGGACCCGGTGGCCCACACGAGACTGGCCTGCTGTGGAAGTACCATGTGCACGTGGCTAGGAAGGCGGTTGATGGCGAGGTATCACTTTAAACTCACTTTATTAATGTTAATCTGTGTAAAAATGATGTTGATATTTGTGATGTAATGTTAAATCTGTTTGTGTAGCCATGAGTTTAAACTCATTTTAAACTCACTTTATTAATTTTAATTATTTGCAGTGACGTGGAAAATTAAAATGCATCAACAACGGAAAGAAGATAGAAGAGATGCTTCTTTGTCTTATTAACGCAGGTCTTCGTCAATGATGAAAGCCGCTGAACTTCAGACTCGAGTTGATAAAGAGGGCTAGGCCAAGGATAGGAGGGCTTTCAGGGACTGGGGAAGACAGGTGGATTATAGAGCGATCAGAGGTTTGTCCATTGGGATTGGGCATGGACGAGCCTCGACTGGGCCAGCATTGATGAAAAAAAACTTATCCCATCACATCATTAACCAGTGTAGGATTAAAGATCAGGTCCGGGATTCGAATCAAATCGACCTTCCTATGATAAAGAAACCATCCCTATCATGGCTGCACAATGGTGGCAAAACAGATTGCATGGCACCGACCTTGGTTGGCTCCAGGATACCCGCTACAACTTGATTGACCATGGTCTGATTTGTGCCTTTGTGGAGAGGTGGTACGAGGAGACTTTCAGCTTCCACCTTCCGTTTGGGGAGATGACAGTCACACTTGATGATGTGGCATGTTTGCTGCATCTCCCCATTTACGGCATGCTCCTGTCCCACGAGTCCATATCACGGGACGAGGCGGTGGAATTGATGGAGACGTACTTGGGGTCTAGTACGGGTGATGTTCATAAAGAGGTCGAAAAGACCAAAGGTGCACATTGTCGATTTAGCTACTTGGAGAAGATCTTCAAGGAGCGTTTAAAGGAGCAGAGGGATTTGGAAATCGAGTATGGTGTGACTCAGGAGGTGCAGAGGTTGCGGGACCAGGCTGTCCGCATATATTTGCTATACTTGGTGGGTGTCACGATCTTCACTGACAAGAGCTAGTGGGCTGTGGATGTTGTGTACCTGAGGTACTTTAGAGACCTTGATCTTATTGCTGGTTATTCATGGGGAGTTGCGGCATTAGCTCAATTGTATAAGGAGCTCAATAATGTTGCACGTTGGAACTGCAGTCAGGTGGCAGGATACTTGACTTTGTTGCAGGTATAAAATAAAAACTATGTTTTATTTTTTTTAAATGTAAGGTATATGGTTTGTATATTTATAAGTGGTTCTCTTTGGTGTAGGCTTGGGTGTTTCATCACTTCCCTGGTATGGGAAGCAAGAATGTCTGGGACGAATATAGAGAGAATCATTATCCACGCGCAATACTTTTTTTTTTACCACTGTTTGGTTTAGGCACAGTGGACAACTACAGAAACCATCTGGATGCGCTGAATTTGACGAGGGTTGTCATGGCCCCATATGGAGAGCACCGTCAGACACGTCAGTTTGAGCGGGTCATCCTTTACTCTGGATGGCTGCGATTCGGAGACCGCATGGTGAGATATCTGCCGGAGAGGGTGCTTCGTCAGTTTGGGTGGGTTCAGACCATATTGAGACATCCCGTTGTGCACCTATTGATGTTAATTTGGCGGAGATCACAAACTGCTTTCGGCGTGCACTTGATTATGCGCTGACAACTGAGCAGTTGGGGCAGCGTGCAATTCATGATGTGGAGGCAGCAGAGGGATACATGGAGTGGTTTTATCGCATTTTCCATCCACGCATGGTTCTTCGTGACATGCCGGTACCGGTGCCGAGGCCACCGGAGCGTGAGGTCCTTGATGTGCGAGCTGCTCAGGAGGATGGAGACCTTGCGTACTTACAGCTTAGCGGAAGGATGAGCCGCATCAAAGACCACATCTATGCTATAATTAGAAGTGGTCTGGCGCCGAAAGAGACTGAGGAATGGCAACATTAGGAGGATGCATTGAAAGAGGTGCATGATGGGAAAGTTTACCGTCGTCGGGGAGCTACTGAGGGTGGCAGGGGTGCCAGAGGTGGTGGCAGAGGTAGCGGTGGTACGGGTGTAGTTATTAGGAGTTGATTGTATTTTATTTAATTTTAATGTTTGAATATTTTGGATAATTATGTTATGTACCATTTGGATAATTATGTTTTATTAATGTTTAAAAATTATATTGTGTTGTTAATTTTGATGTTATAACTTGA
>Ga0315913_1001748_pt1 | contig 24557 bp, 10 predicted proteins | sample MpolsnodulesMG_FD_207736 | JGI IMG/M metagenome (GOLD analysis project Ga0315913, IMG submission 207736) | Medicago polymorpha root nodule microbial communities from Los Angeles, California, United States - small nodules | ecosystem: Host-associated > Plants > Roots > Nodule | place: USA...
TGTTGTGACTAGTATTTAAGTGGATTCTGCAGTTTTTTGAAGGAGAGCTGAAGCTAGAGGCCTAGGGTTCACAAAGGGGGGAACTTGAGGGTTGAGTATATTTCTAAGGAGGGTCTCTAGGGTTGGGATAAACATTGTAATCACCTTGGGTAGTGAGATTACATCATTGGAAGGATCTAAAGCTTCCTTTGTGTATTTTCTAGTAAGATTCATATGAGAGTGGTGAGGGAAACAAAGGGTAGAGATTAGGTATAAGGCTGATTTCTTGTAAACTCTTGTAACATCTTCTCATAGTGGATTGGAGAGCTGCTCTCTCCCCCAGAGTAGGTCATATTGGACCGAACTGGGTTACCATCTTATGTGTGTTTGTTTATTTCCTTTTAAGCTTGTTTATCTCTATGCTTGGTTAGTATTTGTGTCATTGTTTTAGCTCTTGTGTGTGTTGTTGCTTGAAGACACTTAGACCTAGGATTACCACTACCTTTTGCTCCACACATCTTTGTTTTTCATTGGTGTGATTCCGAACATCGGTATACATTTCACAACACTCTTCAATTACCTCTTTCTTTCTCTCAAATACAAAAGTTTGTATGTGATGCTTCACGGTCTGCTATTTTTTCTGTGAAGAGTTCATATTATTTCTTAAAGGCAAAACATGAAGTAGCATCTTCCCATAATCAAGCACAAGATATTGATCAACAAGTATGAAAAATGAAAAATATCCCAAAACATATCCATTTTGCTTGGAGGATTCTACATGAAAAAAATTAAAAAATTTAAAAGAGAATAAAATTCAATGATATTAATTTGATGTGACTAAATTATATTTTTGATTTAATTTTTTCATTATATTTGAATGTGTCTAAATCTAAATCTTTTTCATTTTAGTAGACTTTCTCCCCTTTGCAATGTGTACGTAGAAGAGATCAAGACTCCTTTTTCTTTAGGGGAGATCAAGATTTCCCGTTGTTACTAGCTGTACTCTTAATGTATTTAATGACTACGGTTTAGATATCAAGCTCAAAGATTTTATTTTTAAAAGAAAATCAAGTTTTGTTTGAGATCTAAACCTTTCGATTTAGATGGAACGGTCAGATAGTTATTCAGTGTGAAAATGTGTATAGTATAGTTAGTGACGGTAGATAATCCAATCCCACAAAGAAGGCATAATCTTATCTGCATAAAATGATAGCTAATAGTCACACTTGTAAAGTTGTAATGAAAACAAGCATGTTGTAAAATTGGATTTAATGCAAACTAATGAGAACCTAAATTGGTTATCCTTGCCATTTCTATAATTTTGTGTAAACCTATTCCATTTCTAGTATTCCATTTCTATAATCTATGATGATATGTAATTGATGATTCAAGTGGGCAAGAGGGGATTTGGACCACTTAGTTATCCTTATCACATTTACAGTACTACTATGCGAAGTGATTCCAAAATTTATTTCCTATATCCTGTTCCAAGATATTTATTTTGATGTCAGATAGTTTGAAGGGTGAAAGTACAAAATGGGACTCTGAACTATTTAAATGATTTAACTCTTCCTTTTCTATGTATATTCATTCAGTCATTATCCGGTGTAGGTTCTTTTCCTTTTTTTTTACACTAAAATAAATTTGATTCATTCAAATGCTCAAATAGGAATAATAATAACATTCAAAGATCATGGATTGTGATATTCTCCATCCACAACTTGAGATTTGTAGAGTGATTAAGATAGCTAGATATACACTAACAACACATAAATTTGGAAGCCAGTAGGGTATTTGCAAACCAAAATTCTAGTCTTAACAACTAAATTAATTTCTTACACAAATGATACAATGTCACTAATAATTTGAGATCCAGAGTCTTTCATTTCTTCCAACTACAAAAAAAAAAGATATATGTAGATGCAGGGGCGGACATGGACTTACAATGTTGGCGAGGCACAATTTTTTTGTCAAATTATTATATAAAACTAAATTTAATAAGAAATTATAGTAAAAATAGTTGTAGCAAACAAAATTACAAAAAAATACTTTATTTTCCATTTGTTGAAAATGAGTTAAAATTACATCGTTACTAATTGTTTTAAGAACATCTCTTTCTATATACGTTACAAGACGATCATTTAACCATTGATCACTAGTTTAAAGTTTTTGGATATGCTTGTATTTTGGACCAATTTTTTTTTTTTTTGGATATGTTTGGTGTGGCACTTGCCACACCAGGACCTTAACTCCGCCCCTGTGTAGATGTTCGCTTAAATCAACTTTGGTGGTGTTTGAGATGATCAATCTGACCACATGTTAACAAGTCATTTGCGAGGCTAAGATGATGCATAATTCGTTGATAACCGCCATAGAACTTTTTTCTAAAAATATAGTCCCAAATAAAATGAGTCGTTATCCAACATTTCAGTAAACACATAAGGTGAAAAACTTGAATGAAATTAAGAAAGACAAAACACAAAAAAAAAAAAAAAAACTAGGAAGTCATAAAAACAACAACTAAAACATTATATCTCAAACCAAGATATAGTGATATATATAGGTGTTAGATTAGGTGGAGAATGATCCAACCAAGAAAAGCATGCAATGACACGATTTTGTTGGGTTAGAATTCCAACTAGGGTCGAGAAATCGATCACACCACCCGAGCACCATGAGGGGAAGCAAAAGCGATGAGCACAAGTTGAGAATGGAAACATTCATAGTGGTTAGAGATGGAGATGAATGGAGAAGCGCGCTAAGAGCAGAAGTCGCAACAAACAAGAGTTGAAGGACACATGAAAAACTGAACATGTTTAAACTATATATTACGGGCTAGGGAAATCGGCTAACAAACCTTAAGAAGTTAGTTTGCCTTTCTTTTTCCCATTCTCATGGAGAATACTGCAAGGATGTTGAATATAAGTAAAGAGGAATGATATTTATGCAACCATTTATATACAACCTTTGTGACAACCTTTTTTTCTCTCTTTTTATTGGGAGAGAGAGAGTAAAAATACATCGAAAGTATGAGAGAGTTGTCAAAAAATGATTGAACAAATATTATTTCTCACTAGCAAAAAGACGGGCACTCACGTGCCCGTCTTTCCGCTCTTTTATTGTGCTAATGTTTGAAAATATGAACAGTATTTTTTTATAAAATTTTGATTTTGATTAAAATTAAAAATATAAATGTTTGTTGCTTTCAAGTTAATAATAAACCAAATTAATCATGATTATCTATTTCAACGACACCAACAATATAACAAAAAATAATTTTTTTTTTTAATAACACCAACAACAATCTTTATTATAGAAAAAAGTTGTTTAAGAGTATAATTGAGATAATGAAAAAGTAAGTATAAATATATTCATCCAGTTTGTTACACTTTTTAAATGATAAAGGAAAAAAATCAGATATATATATATTGATATCGTGTTTGTTACATTTTTTTTAACATTTAAATTTATTCATATATATTTGTTACATGTGTTATTAAATTTGTATTGAAAATTGAGGTCATATTTAGAATAGAAAAAGTCAGTCCAAAAGAGGGGTTGTTTTCTTTTATACATAGTATAAATAAATAAAAGTTAACTTTCCTTTCTTTTTCCTTTATTTTGCTTACATTAAAAGCGGATGAAATATTGATTTTTTTTTTCTTTTCTAATGAAATTACTAAAGACAAATATACATTTTTACTGTTGAATGTTCGGAACAAAGAAAGTTCATTGATAGTTTCAATTATTTGATTGTTATTGTCGACATTTATTGGTAGAAATACATTGGTAAATGAAAAATAAATTTTAATATGTGCATCTAAAAAGGGGAAATTTTTTTATTTTTACTAAATTTTAAAAACATTACATTTTGCTTTTCAATTTTTACTTTTATAAATTTCCAATTTTATTAAAAAAATAATAATATAAGAACCATATTTAAACTTTTTTGAAAGATTAAGGTTTGAAGGGTACCTCTATAGACATTAATATGTAAAAATTGAGGTTTGAACTTCATATTTCCTACTCCTCCGTACTAAAGATTTGTTTTTAACAAAAAAAAAAAAAAAACTAAATTAAAATCAGTTATGAAACTGGTTGAAAATTGATCGCTATAGAAGTTCTCTACATTTACAAAATTGACATAAAAATGTCTATAAAATAATCAGCTTGAAATGACAAAATGACATTTTTGGAACAATAGAAAAGTCAAGAGTTCAATTTTTACAGTCAACATTTCACCCCTAATAAAAAAAAAAATTACAACACATCCCTGGTAAATTAATCAGTTATCACAATCATTTAAGTGTAAAATTTATATATAGAATAAACATATAAAAAATTCCCCAAGAGTTATCTTAAAAGCACTGGTAGGTAGCAAACAAATATTATAAATAGATAGACTTGGTTACAAGATCATGCACCTCTTCTCTTATACCCTTTCTTGGCATAAAAATGGCGTCCAAACCTGGCATACTTACTGATTGGCCATGGACACCTCTCGGGAGATTCAAGGTTTCATAGTTATTATTATCATCATATTCTTATTGCATAATTTCAATTATTAATCTATCATCACACTCTCATAGCATATAAAGTATATTAAGCAACCATGCATGATTTAATTTCTATGAATTGATCACTTTCATATCATATAAAGTATAATATAAGAAACCATGCATGATTTAATTCCTATGAATTGTTATAGAAACTAAAATGGATGATACAATGCAGTGGGTGATTTTGACACCATTCATAGCAAAGAGCACATACTCTTTCATTGTGAATAGTCCAGAGGAAAAGGACCTCAGTAACTTCCTCATCTTCCCATATATGATGGTGAGAATGCTCCATGACCAAGTTTGGATCTCTTTATCTCGCCATCGAACCGCCAAAGGAAAAAACAGAATCGTCGACAAGGCAATCGAGTTTGAACAAGTTGATCGAGAAAGCAATTGGTACGGATTACTTTTTTTAAAACGACAAATGTTAGTTATGTTAGTTACTGAGATTCAAACTTACAACACCTTACTAACAATTACTTAGTTTGTGTTTAATTTTATGCATATTTTCATTACTTATAATTTCACCCTAATATAAAATTTCCAAATTAAAGACATATATATATATAAATATACATGGAGTACATCAATTTGAATGAATTAATGATCAACTATTAAATTAAGGTATTTTTTGAAAATGATTGATATTTTTTTTTTTTTTTTTATGTAGGGATGATCAAATATTGTTCAATGCATTGATATTTTATATTGGTCAATGGCTGGTTCCAGAGTCTCAGAAATTGCCCATATGGAGAACTAGTGGTGTGGTTATGACAATTCTTCTACATACTGGACCAGTGGAGTTTCTTTACTATTGGTTACACAGAGCACTTCATCATCATTTCCTTTACTCTAGATATCATTCTCATCATCATTCTTCCATTGTTACTGAACCAATAACTTGTGAGTTTATCCTATTTTTTGTTTTTTATTTTAATTTCATTTTACCACCTCCCAGTAATATGGAAATAAAGATGAGTAGGTGAGAAATTAATGTGGACATCAATAAATGAAAGAGTGGTGTAAAGTTGCTCACGGTTATAATTTAAAAAATCAGCATGGCATCTTTTTTTTTTTGAGCAAATCAGCATGGCATCTAAACCAACAATATTTAAAATTCACACATGAACTCCACTGCAATTAAATTTTCTTTTCACACATATCTAATATTTAATTTTCTTTGTTCAAAAAATACTCGGATAGATGAAGAACCAACTGAGTTGAATCTAAAGAAAGAGTCTAACAAACTAATGTTCGAATTCCGCTTGATATATGTGTCCACGGTTTTGATAGTATTTAAAATAGTGTTTCAAATAGAATTATCGTCGAGTAAAGATAATCTAAATAAAATAGAGATATAAAGTTAAAGATGAGATGAAAATTGAATTTAAACAATAACTTGTAATTTTAATTATTTTTCAGTTAAATAAAGAACTTATTTTTACTTGAAGTTAAATAAAGAACTAGTACCAACTATCAAGTGGTTTTTTATTTAATCAAATGTAACTCATTTCATTCTATCCAGCAATATAATGGGGAGGAGAATAAAAAGAATTGGGCTGAGGCTAGACTGAAATACACTCTACGTAGATAATTAGAGCGATTCTAATTAACTATCAAGTTTTTTTTTTTTTAAGAGAATTAACTATCAAGTTATAATGCAATATATATTATTATAATTTTATATTATTTAGTATGTTGTTCGTATTTTGTTTGATAAACTCATGATGCTACTGTCTCTGAAACCCTAGATTTTATTTTTTTTTAGGGAGAAACCCTAGATCGTTAATATGTGCATGTCACTTTAATTTCATGAATTACATGTTGCAATCGTATTAATATCTTCAATTTAATTTGGCATGCAGCTGTGGTACATCCATTTGCAGAACATATAGCCTACTTTATGCTATTTGCCATTCCATTATACACAACAGCAATTACAAACACAGCATCCATAGCTTCCTTTGCTGGTTATGTTGCCTACATTGATTTTATGAATAATTTGGGTCACTGTAATTTTGAGTTCATTCCTAAGAAAGTCTTCTCCATCTTTCCATTCCTCAAGTATACCATGTATACACCATCGTAAGTATCCAACTCTTAACACCTTCATCGAATTTTTGTTTATAACTTTTTTTTTTTTACTATTTTACTGCAATTTCATAAAATTATTTTTAACTATTTATTTATATTATAATTAAATATTGAAATATGATGGAATGTCAATGTAAAACTATATAATAAACATTTTTATATTCAATATCTCAAAGGATTAGTTTCATTAATTTTAAATGGGAGCATTTGAAGGGAAAAAAAAAACAAAAAATAGACAACTTTCAAGAGAAGTTTCACTCCAACTAACATAAGTTAAAAGGTGGTCTATATAGCAATGGAGATTGTGTCTAACAAAATATTTAGTGTCAGACACACTTCGAATAAGATTGGTTGATAGAGATTTTGTTGTGTGGTCTCTCATAGTTTTCTCTTAATTCAATTTAATCACTATAAAATTTTCCTCAAACATTTTATACATGACCCAAGTTGATCTCTCCGTTAATTTGATTCATTATAATAAAGTAAAATAATTTATCTCTATATAAAAATACAAGAGATTAATTTAGATATTATTTTTGTCATGAGTTAAGTTGGGTTTGAAGAAAATCGAAATAGGTACTCTTTTTTTTCTTTCTCTAATGGGAGGTCCTTAACAGAGAGTAGTTCTTATTAAGTAAATAACTCTTAAGGACCTCCGTCGGAGATGCTCTAAATATTTAATATGGATAACAAAAGCAGTTGCAACACGTAGAGTATATCATTTTATTTTTTTTAGGGAACGTAGAGTATATCATAGAAATGTAGCTTTCTTTGATATACATTAAGTTAGGCAGCTTGTCCTGCCAACCCAGAGTACTTTGGTAGTGGTCCCTATGAAATGAAGTCATAGTACGTATTTTGTTATTAATACCCAATAGATTAATTATGAAGGTAAAAAACTAGGTGAGTTCTACTGCTTTAAAGTTTGCATCAATAATGGAAAAGCTCTAAATCGTTCCCGAACTAGATATAAGGAGTTAGTTGATGAAGAATTTATTGATAGTAACTACTATTTATATTGGGAAAAACCTAAGAGATGCACTCCTTATCATATAAGTATTGTAAATATGAGTTAGACTTAATTTTAACATTGTATCATAATATAATGATCTAGTTATTTATCATTTATATACATGCATTAAGTCTAGTCATGTTGGTCGTGAGAGATGTATTGCGAAAAAATTTTAGATGAGATACTCTTCGCCCTACAAATGGTTTTATAAGTATGAGTTAGACTTAATTCCAACAATTTATGTTGCAAAATCTTTCGATATATATTTGTTTGCTTTTTTTAAAGACTATATTTTAAAATGATAAATATTTATTCTGTTTCATATTATAATTGATGTTTGAGAATCATACTTTACAATTTATATGATTATAAATTTCTTTTAAATCATATTATATAATGCAGCAAAGTAGTCAAACATAACAATTGTAAAAAAAAAAAAAAAACAGTAGTAAAATGTATAGATGAAACTTTTTTCCGAGTTATAATATATACCCACTCTGTAACAAATATATATATAAGAAAAGATATATAATTTCGTTTTTGAAATGGAATATAAACAAAATTAACTCACATCTTAATAACTCCACTTTTTAGTATTTCTAAAATATCCTTTATTTAATTTAACATTTTATATTTTCAATTACCAAATTTATTAGATAAAGAGGATAATTAGACAATGGAGTACTTATTTATTTTTTTAGGATTGCATATATTAAATGTGATCAATTACCTCTCTTAATATGTGTAACTTAACCATTTTTTTCTTATAATTTGAGTATCATTATACTCAAAATTAAAGAGAATAACTAAATATATGATATGATATGTGACAGGTTCCACTCATTGCATCATACACAATTTCGGACTAATTATTCACTATTCATGCCAATTTATGATTACATCTATGGAACTGTTGACAAGGCTTCAGACACATTATATGAAAATTCATTGAAGAAAGAAGAAGGTACACCAGATGTGGTACATTTGACACACCTTACAACTCCTGAATCCATATATCAACTAAGATTGGGATTTTCTTCCTTAGCCTCCTCACCCCAATCTTCTCAATGGTACCTCTATTTCATGTGGCCATTCACTTTTTGGTCTGTTCTTGTTACTTGGTTTTATGGCAAAACATTTGTTCTTGAGAGGAACTCTTTTAATATGCTCAATTTGCAATCATGGGTTATTCCAAGATTCCATGTTCAAGTAAGATTTGAGGACTATAATATTAATAATTTTTATTTTTAAGGAGTAAGATTATATTGACTATGAATGATATTGTTTTTGTTTAAACTTTTGTAGTATCTTTTTAAATGGCAAAGAGAAACATTGAACAAACTTATAGAAGAAGCAATACTTGAAGCAGAGTTGAGCAAAGTTAAGGTTTTAAGTTTAGGTCTTTCAAACCAGGTGAGTCCTTTAATTTTATAGAGTTTGATTTTACACAGACAGGATAAAATAATTTTGCACAAACATTAAATAAGATATCACCATTTAGATGTTATAATGTTTTATTCTAAAAAACCTAGAGGTGAAATTCGATTAAAAGTTTGTGTAAAATTATTTTACATTGTCAGTGCATATAATTTTTTGGCTAAATTATATTTTTGTCACTTAAGTTAATTTTAGATTTCACTTTGTCCCTTGAGTTTATTTTTTGTGTCATTTTGGTCCCTTAAATCATAATGTTAGACAATTTAGTCCTTTAAATTATTTTGGTTTTATTTTGGTGATTTAACTTACAAATATTAAATACTTTGATCTTTTAGTTACAAAATTTGGACACTTAGTCCTTCAAATAAGGGATCGAAATATCTTAATATTTGTAACTTAAGCAACTAAAATATTAAATGTTTGTAACGCAAGTGATCAAAATTAAATGAAAAAAAAAGAAGCTTAATGGACTAAATTTTATAGCTTATTGAGCAATGACTTAATGAGAGAATACATATATATGTTCAATGAATGTAGGGAGACTTGCTCAATAGATATGGTGAACTATACATCAAAAGGTATCCCCAACTTAAGATGAAGATTGTTGATGGCAGTAGTTTGGTTGTGGCTATTGTTCTTAACAGCATTCCAAAAGAAGAAAATCAAGTTTTTCTTTGTGGAAGACTTGACAAGGTTTCATATGCCATAGTTAATGCTTTATGTGAAAGGGGTACTAAGGTATGGTTAATTTTATCAATTTCTTAAACATTTCATTCATTTATAAAATTTTCAATAGAACTGTTAGAAATTTTAATAGAACAATTTTTTAAAACAATCTAGATTAACAAAAATTGCTTTTTTTTTCTTCTTTCTTTCAGGTTACAACAATGTATAGAGATGATCATGAGAATCTTCAATTAAGGTTGTCGTCGGAGTCCAAAAAAAATTTGGTTTTCCCAGGATCAAATTCTGCAAAGGTAAATCTTTTTTAAGTTCTAACAATTTCATAATCATATCTTTATTTTGTTTCAAAGTTTCAACAAACAAAAAATAATACACTAATGATTTTGGTTTACTTAAAAGATGGTATCAAAATTGAAGAATTTATTTGAATTTGCAGATATGGCTAGTTGGAGATCAATGTGAGGAGGTAGAACAAAAAAAGGCACCAAAAGGATCATTGTTCGTACCATTTTCCCAATTCCCTCCAAAGAAATTTCGAAAAGATTGCTTCTATCTTAGCACACCAGCCATGATAACTCCCCCTAATTTAGCCAATGTCCACTCTTGTGAGGTTAGTAGATATTTACACTTCCACTTTACTCTCTTAGAAATCAAATGGTGAATAATGAACTTCTAAATTATTTAAGAATTGGTTAAATGAAGACAATATAAGAAAACAACCTTGTATATATTAGCATGTTATAAATCGTGGTCTTGATCATACGAGGACACAACATGATCTTCGATTTTACAAAAAAAAAAAACATGTAGTCAAATACAGTCGATGTGACCATAAATGCAGTAACAAAAACATCAAAACCTTAATGTCACAATTAGATATTTAATCAAAACATGAGACAATCTAAAATATTTGATTATTATATAATTAATTTGATATTTTGTATAACATTTTGTATATGCAACAGAATTGGCTTCCAAGACGAGTCATGAGTGCATGGCGTATTGCTGGAATATTGCACGCCTTAGAAGCTTGGGACGTTCATGAATGTGGAGAAGTCATGTTTAGCATTGACAAAATATGGCAAGCAAGTCTTCAGCATGGGTTTAGACCATTGAAGATTAGTCATCCCATTGATTGAATTATAGTCTATTAAGCATGTCTTAATTGATAAGTATATGAAGTATATATTTTAGTAATTTATCAACATGCTTCAGGTATTATCAGCAAGGTGTAAAATATATGGCTATTGCGTAATTGGATTGCTCCAATTTAGACATTTCCCCTGTACTAGCCTTTGTGGTGTATGATGCATATAAAATAAAACGTTTAATTAGTACGTATTGCTAAGTGATTGTTTTCAAATTATTGCATTTTATGTATGAGAGGTTTTGGCTGTAATTTATGTGCATGCATGTTGTGAACTTGTGATGAATGTGTTTATAATTGTATAATAGTCTAGTTGGATGAACTTCTAGTAGTTTAAACAACTTAGGGGGAAGAGTATGCTCTTGTAGAAATTGGATTTATATGCTTTTGTTACTCACTTGTGGAGACCATCACGAAAGATTGTTGAGTTTATCAATTATAGACTCAAATTAGTCTCTCACAAAAACACCCAACTAAATTTACTCTCGGAAAAATAAAGTCCTATCTCGGAAGATTACAAACGATGGCTATGTTACATTCGTTTAACTTTATCTCAATTTCATTGATATATTACCTACGGAAAAAGATTCGTGGACACTGGACACCATTTCCACCCAATCTACACCTCTATCTCTCTTAATCTCTCCTTGTTGTGTCATGGAGAGTGAGAGTGTGGGACTTACCCGAGGTGTAAATAAGGTGAATGAAGTGTAGAAATATCACAACCCATTACAAGCATAGTTATTATTGATTTGTCCAACATTCAAGTCCTAAATTATTTTTTGATCACAACATGCACGAGAACAAATGGAGTTTCTTGTTAATTAATAGGGAAATGATTAATTCAGCGACAAAATTCAACCCGGTAGTTTACAGAAAGCAATTTTCATGTTATTTAATTCCATGTTTGACCAAAACATACACTCACGACTCTTTGATTTCCAGCCAGAGCAAATTGTTATTGGACGGCGGCAATTTGGGACACATTCACGATATAACTGCTCCGGATAAATAGCAGTCCTCTAATACGTATGATATAGCAAGCACTAAATCAAACGTGATAACAACATAAGTAACACCAAATTAAAAGGAATGTCCAAACAAAGATGATGAAACATTAATGAGGGAGATGAAATAAACAGAGACTAATTATAAGCAACATATATAATGCTAACAATGTGTTCAAGCAAAATTTAATTAGCAACGTAATCACATCGAACTAGAGACATGAAGTTTCACAATATCAACACATACAAAATCTTGATACCACCACAAAATTCTAAAGTCATGGTTACCCACAATACATGCAAAAGAAACTGTAAGTCTTATAGACCTTCGATTGTTTTCACTCTAACAACAAAATTTGTGAAGTGAGCATAAAAACATTTGATGCACCCCAAACAATCACATCCCACTTCCCTCAAAAAAAATAAGAATCCAATATAAATTATTTAGAATCCAAACAATATAAAATAGTTACTATATCTCACGCAGTTCTTTTTTAAGTTACATGTTTATAATAATTTAGTCATTTGAATTTGTTTGTTATAAATTGGTCATTTAAGTTATGTTATAAAATACATGCAACATTACTATACTTTCATCAAACTCAATTAAAATTGGTTAACATGGATGTTTAATGTTAAGTGGGTAGGGGAAAGTGAAATGGACGTGAGATAAGGAAAACACAAAATGAAAACAAATGCATGGAAGGGAAAGTGGAAATTTATGAAAGTGTGATAAAGACTTTCCCCCTCAAGTACTATGTCACTAATGTGTAAAATAGTTCATCAAAATGTCACTGGTGTGTAAAATAGTTCATCAAAATTTCAAAAATGTCTCCGTAGTAACTATTTCCATTGTTTTTTCTTCAGATATTATTTCCATTGATGTGAAAACTCTTTAGTAACTATTTTTCCACTCAAGGATTTTCTCAACCGCGATCTGAAAACCCTTCAGCAGAGTTCATTATAATTCCAAAATTGTTATTGTGTTATCTTTCACATCATGTATTTGATCCATCGAACTAGTTTTATGATGATGTGTAAGGCACAACTTAAAATTTTAAGATTATATCGGAGCCTCCTATAAGATCCATTGGACTACATACTATTAGGTTTTCGCTTCAGACACCCGTCATTTCTATCCACACACCAAACTTAATAGTATTGATCGCAAGAAGGTATGTTAAAGAGTCCTACATTTTATGAGAGATTGACTGAATATATGTTTATATAAGTGGAGGAAATTCTCATCGCACAAATCGATTTAGTGGGTTATGTTAGACCAAACCACAAATTCTATGATATCAAGCCTAATTAATTCCAAAAATAATATTCGAACAACAAATAAGTTTTGCATTTCCACCTACAAATAAAATTGTGATTGACTTCCTTTCTTGTGATTCATTCATAGTAGTGTCATATAGTTTTAGCATTAAACAACCACGAGTTAAAGTTCTTCTCCTAAATCTCTACACTTTATTCTGCCTCTCAATATTTTCCCCCCATTTTAAAAAAAGAATCCTATAAACTTAATTAATTTACTGTTGCGCTCTCCTTTGTAGTTAGTGGAGAAGCAAGCATACCCAATATAATTTTACTTCGATAATATTTCAAAGTAACATTAAATTAATAGGGTAAGAATCCCCACGTAAACTGTTTAGTTACAACACATAAGAATCAGTACATAGTTTTGGCATTTATAAGAGCTCAAAGATACTATACCAGATAGGTTGAAGTATCAAATCTCACATTCATTCATTCAATCAAAGTTGTCACAAAGGTTAATGGATGAATGAATTACTATGGAGATTTCACACAGATCTAAAAATCGCGTTCACCAATTCAATATATTGTGGCATGTTATGAGGAATAAAATTCAAAGATTGAAAAGGAAATCAATGTTAGAAACTAAAAATGTTGATATGCAAAGAATGATTTCAATTTATGCACAAACTAGTGTCAAAAGAAAAAAAAAATGACATGCATAAATGAAAGTTGCATAAAAATGAATATTTGTGTACTATAAAATACAAAATTAATGATAAATAAGTTAGCCAGTTAACACAACAATAAAGTTAGAACATATAGAAAGACAAATTTAATGATAGAAGAGACATACCAATCCTTCCAAATAATCACCCAAGAATATATAGTATGATTTTGCTTGTGGTCACGATACAACCAGGGTCTTTAAAATAAATCCTAAATCATGAATTTGTTACTTATTTTCTTAGAATGTTCATAATTTAAGATGCTCTTTTAAGAAGACAAGTGAAAAAACGAGAACTTGAAACTTCATTTAAAGTCCCCAGATTGTACAAGGCAACAAACAAAGTCACACTAAGACATAAGAATACATTAAAAGTGTTGAAGAAGAATGAGAGTGAGTAAGATTGAAGAGGAAGATAAACTATTTGTTTTCTCTCTCTATCAGAACTTACTCACTCAAAAATATTCAGTCTTCCTTCCTTTTGATTGTGTGAATTTCCTCTCCTCCTTTTTATAGTTGAATTTAATAGTTTTTCTTTTTTTTTTTTTACTTGTGGTTATTTAGCTTAAAGTTAATTTGCTTTATGAGATGAATGTTTCCTAAGACCATAAAAGCCAACCACTTTGTAACCATCTTGACCCTAGGAACATCTCTGCACCATCAGATTATTTTTGGAGATGAATCTTGGACGTTCAAGAGAAGCACAATCCGTGTGAAACGTTTGTGTCCAATCATATTTCAACGGCACTACCAATACTTGTTCCACACGCCAACCAACTACGTACTTTCTATAGTTCCAACAACAATAACAATAAGTTGATCCATGCATGTGACATAGTGACTTCATATATTTCACCCAATGTCTTACTTCCACCATTGGATTTGTATTATTCTCATGCCTGCTACTCAATCTCAGCCATTAAACATAAATGCTATTTAGCCAACTCATTTTTTATTTCATAATACTTTTCACTTTTTCATATACTCTAACTAAATTTGTTTTTATTATATGGAGGCAAAGGTGCCTCCAAAATATTGGACTATGGTTGCAGCACTGTGTGGTAGTTACATAAAAACGGCAACAGGAAAAGATACTAGAGAAAGAACTTTGGAGTTTTGCATGATTTAGGTTAATGTTATTTTTTATTTAAGAAATGCTAACAAAAAAAATATTAAAAAAGAAATGCTAACAATTTAGTCACTACTTGAATTACCATAAAATAAAATAAAATAAAGAGACAATTTGTCCTGATTATTTGAGCTTATTTGAACCAGGTAATTATTTGTTAGAGACCTAATAATTTTTTGGATTATATAAGATTTTGATACTTCATTTCATTTTTGGTCCTTATAAAAAAGTGATATGTGGCCAATAATGGATTGGTCCAAGTGGTAAGAGATTTGAGCTCTAAAGCATTTGGTTAAGGGTTCGATTTTTGTTCATGTGTATGGAAAAAATTCAATTGGGAGGAGAAACTCATCTTGTGTACCCAACAAGTTCTCCGGAAGAGATTAATCAATGTTCATGACGTTGGAAACTTGATACCAATATCATGGTAATCGGAAAGAAAAAAAATAAGTACTGAAATTTTTTATCAGGACCAAAATTTATCACCTTTTATAAAACAAAACTCGTCATATATATAAGGACTAAATACTTATTAAACCCTTTTTTCTTTATGACGGTGGTTCAAACAAAGATTAAATTGTCACAATTTTTTAGTAATAAAAATTATTTTTACTTCTTCAGAGACTAAATAGAGTCTCATAGTTTTCATAATTCAATACAATTTGATAGTATTAATTAAAGTTAAGTTTGGAAGAAAAAATAAAAAATATAAATCTCTAATTTGAAATAACGTATATTGGGGACACTTTTTTTTCTCAAATAATGCTTATAAAGCGTCAAAAATGCTTTTTTTTTTACATCAAAGATGATTTCATTAATTTAAAATTTGGCAATAAATTAAATGTCAAGACTCGAAAAACACAAGATCGATAAAGAATATTGTAATTAAGGATAGAATGAGTATCTATATTACTTTTTTCATCAAAAAATAATACAATGTTCACAATTGTTTTATAAAATATTTACATCTACACTTTGGTTAAATAATGCAACAGTTTTTTCAATTTTTTTTTATCTAAATTTGCAACGTACACTTTAATAATTAATGCAAAACTATTTTTAAATGTCACTCTACCTAGACCACTTATCGAAGTGGCCCACCGTACAGATGCCTGTAAAATAATGTAGTAGGGATGAATTTAGTGCAAGACAACCATGTTAGCAGTGTTCATCCAAAATGTCAACCAGCATTTCGACCTTTAATTGAAAGATTTAATAACTAAAAATTGAACGACGTCCATAAAATCTACTAAAAATTGAACGTTATGAGAAAATAGGGAGAAAAAAAAAAACTGACATGAACTAGGGGACATAAAACATCCCAGTAACAAAGGCAAATAGGAAAAGCGAAAAACAAGAAGAAATACTAAGACCTATATAGAAAATGTCAGGGTCAGTCAACATATGGTATGCTACAAATGAATCATTCTGACATTTCGCTTGCTGCTATTATGCGAAAGTAGTTTTGTACATGAAAGATGAAGTTCGAGGTGTGCGAAGACAGCTACGGTGTTGAACTGCATACATTTTAACTTCAGTTTATTTGAACTGCATAAAACAAATCATTAACCAAAACAAGTTATTCTGAGTAAATAAGAATCATAATGGTGATCAAGTGTTAACCAAATAATAAAATTAAGGTACACACTCATAGGATGATGTTTAATCGAAATTAGGGACATGGAATAGTGCAATAGGAAGACAATTGCAATGATCTTCTATAGAATAGAAAGGTAGACAGCAAAGATAGAAAACTCCCCAAATTCAGGGATTCCTGCAGCAATATCCATTCCAGTTTTGGGTTTGCTAATACATACATAGAGACATACGCACGCGCGCAATCCTCAACCTTGAACTAGCTTTTTGGGGTTGAGTTTGGCCTAAAGAACAATTTCTAAATGATATCAGTCTCTCATGGATATGTTATGTAAGTTGAGATCTCTATTATTCCACCCACATTTTCCAGGCTCTAGATGTCCAATTATGAGCGTGATGGGGTGTGTTGAGATCCTACATTGAATGCTGGAGATATGGCCCAAGTATTTCATATAAGGGTTTGACAATTCTCACATCTTGAGCTAGGTTTTGGGGTTGTGTTAGGCCTAAAGCCCAAATTCTGAGTAATAAGAACAAGTTCATAACATATACACGTACACACACAGAAAACAGAGAATCTTGAAGTAGGGACAGATATGACAAGGAGGGCTTCAAATTCAAGGAACATGGAAGCCTTACACTACACCAACTTTGCCTCGTTGTCATCTCTACTCTGATATCAATGTTAATTGCCATATAAAGTTATTGATGGGTGGAGCTAGTTCAGCATAAACCAACAATAACATCTTTTCCCACTAAGTAGGATCGAATACATGTATCAATAAATTGATGCCAACCAGTTCCTTGTAAATCAAAGATGAATAATACCTTCAAGTGTGCACCCACATAGGATCCAGAGAGAAAAGTTTCTCATTTCTTGAGCCCGAAGTAGGAGTTCTAGGTGGTGGAGCATGTACAGTAATTGGAAGAATCCATTCAGTTTTTTCCCTTCCTTCAATCAGAAGTGGATGCTCGTACCTGTGGTTCAGAATCCATTTAAGTTTAAATGAAAAATTCCTGTAAGAACTATATTAAACACAATTTCTTCATTTGAAGAAAATCTTATGGTTTGTCTCTACACAACAATGGGAACTAAAGATCTGCCATTTGACATGCCTTGAAGAAAATATGTGGTTCAAATTTTAAAAACCGGGGATTAGGAAGCCTGTAGTACATGTACATTAAGCATGAGATGACAAAAAACAATGGCCAAAGATAAAGAACATAAGTATATGTATGTCACAGATGATATAGATAGTCTCAGAATGGCAAACCGTAGAAAACTAAAAGTAAACAGTAGTTGGATTATTGAACAAAAAATATGTAGAGTTAAGCCAGAGATGGAATATTTGTGGGCTATGAATTGTCGAATGAGTTGCTTTCATGTAAGACAAACCAAAATGCAGACATGGGTGAATATGAGAGGAAGAGGTCAAGAGTGAAACCCATACTTTGTCCAATCCACGAATTTTGGAGTTGTGTAAAATTCGAAGCGGAGAACCCATTGTACAGATACATGTGGAGTGGAGAAGGTCATTGGACCATCCACGGGGACAGAGAAAAGGAAACTTGTCTGCAACAAATCTGCAACAACCTCGTGATGATCACTCTGAACCTAAAACCACAATTGAGATCATATTTCACAGAATCAGAAGTCAATATTATATTGAAATATATACATTCTCATAAGTTAGATAATGATCTCATTGCCTTTTCAATATTACAAAGGAAGTTTGGACTAGGCAGACAAAACAAGACACAGTACACCACATAATGCAGATAGACACTACTAGGCGAACAATTTTTTCAAATAAATCAACAAGAGATTGGCCTTTGAATAGTCCCTAAATGTTTCTCAATCAAAACACACCAGTAAACCACATCATCATTAATACTGAATAACACACTGTTGTGACAAGGGGCTTTTATGGCTATAGAAAATGACAAGTAGATTAGTGCGACTATTTTAAGACACTCGTTGATATATAAACAAATATAGGATGAGACATAGAAATGTTTCAAGCAAATTTGAGATAAAAAAATGGAACATGGTTTGATTAGCAGAAGTGGTGGAAGGCCAAAGCAAACTTTTGGAGAATCATTACTACAGACTTCAATCTAAATTGATTTAATGAAATGTTGATTTTTGATACAAACAATCAATAAAAATTCAAAATCAGCTCGAGCAGTGGGAGCTAAAAGGACCAGCAGCAACTACCTTTGTGATGGTCGGGGAATTCCTTCTAGAAGGATGGACAAAGCGTCTATTTATAGTTTCTGAAGTTTCCAATGTTACGGAGATCTGTAACATGATAATAATAAAAAATAAACTCCAGAGCGTCAATCACAATAATCTATTTGCCAGCTATTCATTTAAATTTTCGCTGCTAATGAAAGTGAACTCACCTCAAGGCATCTCCTACCTCCTTGCTCATGAAAGAAAGTTAGAGTCCCGCCTATCTGTAATCATAAAGTTGTCATTTTATTGATTTCTTAACTTGTGCACATTATCCAACTATGCATAAATATATTTACCATGTCGCTGAAGTAATAAGTTGAATCAGAATTTTTTGGGGAAAATTTAAGCAAAACTTGATCATCAAGTCTGATGTTATAAGACCTTCCTCTGACGAAGCCTTCTGCTGCAGAAAATGTCTGTACAAAATTAGCTAATGCAGAATCTAAAAATAAATTAAGAATAAGGCAAAATTACACTTTTAGTCCCTTAACTTAGTTCCAGGTAACAGGTGGTCCTTTATCTTTTTTTCATTTCAATTTTGTCCTTTTGGTCCATTTGCATATGGATTTTCATCCTTCAAATCTAATATTTATATGCAAACATAGATGAAAGATCATAGATTTGAAGATTGGGAGGCCATAAGAAAATAAAACCATGAAATTGAAGCTTAAAAATCCATACGCAAATGGACCAAAAGGACAAAACTAAAATGAAGAAAAGATAAAGGACCAAACTGTTACTTGAAATTAAGTTAAGGGACTAAAAATGTAATAATGCCTAAGAACAATATCAATTGGTATCCAAACCAGACTAAAAAGTTTGGAAAATGAATAAAATGTATCAATTTACATGATAAAGATTCAATGGGTCCAGCTTCCGGTGAAGAGGAGACTCCTGCATCATCTTCTGCAGAAAATTGCTTCCCGAACTTTTGTTGCTCAGTTGGGGAGACCATGGTAAATGACTTCTGAGTCGATAGGGCATCTGTTTGCTAAATGAATTATTATTTGGCAAAGTATGACTTCGGATTAAAAGCAAAAGATGACTACTATTGAACAGACTCTAATGAACTAACTTGCCACATGTTTCAGAACTAAGTTCCTACAAGAAAAATGAGTAGTTTTATAAATAAACACACATATACCGTAGGCATAGTTTTTTAACTTACCAGCACCGGTGTCGGATAATACTTCAGCAACGGACAGCCGGGGAAGTGCTATATTTGAAGATAAACTTGTACGGTGACCTTCTAACCTGTTCAATGATCTTGCAGAAGAAGATCGCAATGATAGAGAACTTCCAAAGCCCCTGACCATATTTTCTTTCATGGGATTATAAGAAGAAACAGATGAGATATCATCCCTTGAGCTGTCATAACCGTCCTCGACACCATCATAAATATCATTTGCTCTAACCTGTAAAGAAATTAATTATTATCTTTTACATCAATAGTAAAAAAAAAATGCACAACATGCAATAAGTAGAAGCTACCAACTGGTTATAAAAGATCATGTTGAACAATGGCCGAAACTGCAACCAGAAATTAGAGAAACGTGCAAGTCCATAAAAGAATTTGAAATATAGCACGTGCAAGTCCAATAACCAGAATTGAATTGTTTCATAGAATAGGTAAAATAGGAAAGAGATTTAGATTCAAAAGGGGGAAAACGGAATATAACTAAGGATGAGATCAAATCAAACAAAACAGGGAAAAGAATAAAAATATCACAACACAAGTAGAAACAAATGAAATTAACCGCTCCACATGCGAAGCTTAGTTTACCAAATAAAAGGAATTGAAAGTTTTATAATGAAAAACAAATAAAAGGCATTCTTAAAACAATAGGTGGCAAACAAATTTAGGCTAAACCACAGATAAGTTTAGTTTACCGAATAAAAAATATCAGCAATAGCATACCCAATCAGCATCTCCATCCATCTCTTTCCAAAATATATCCAGTTGTACAGTAGTTAAGGGAACAATATCTGAAAACAAACACATGGTTATATTACTACAAGGTTAAATGCAGATTAGGATGCCCAACACTTTCAAGTCACGTCCCATAAAAAATGTAAAGGTGCAAAAGAACAACAAACTTATTATTGATGATATCTGATTATCTGCAATCGATTTTTATAAACAATGAACAAATTATCCAATAATGTTGGGCACCACCAAAGTTTGTCAAGTCCCGCATCTCCTAGAAACATTACCTAAATAGAGCTTAAAAAGCATGGATAATTCACGCCTTACAAGCTGGTTTTGTGGAGTCGAGTTAGACCTAAAATCTAATACGATACAAGAGTATATCCTATATCTGTACGCCTTGTTCACACACAAGGCCAGTAGCCCTGCGTGCGACAGGTGTACTGGAGAAAAACCCAAGTCCCACTTGTCTAAAGATAAAAATAGAGCTTATAAAACTTTGGCAATGCTTACCTTACAAGTCAATTTTTTGGGGATGATTAGGCCCAAATTAAAAGCTTGCTACGCTATCATATCATCATGTGTGATAACAAGATACAAAAAATATTTATAGCTATAATGGTTTTAAATAATGTCTTCTTAGGTTCTCACGGGTCCATCTTAATGGGACTAATGTGTACTGACCATTTTATCCTCTTTTTCGCTGGTTCGATAGCACAGCCATTTAGCCACCAAAATAATGACTTCACACACCGAATTCCCAAGAGTCGATTCCCCTTTATTATTCTTAAACACAATAAGCCTCCCAACTAACAAGATATGTCTCCTCCACACCATACCAAAGAAAGTCCCGTATAATTTTTTTAATCTTTCCAAAAGTTCATCAGTCTTATGTACTAGAAACCCAGAAATCAAACATGTTATCTAGGTCCTCTTATAGTATCATTGCATATTCCTTATTCGTGTCCAAACAACTTTTACATTAAAGCTACAACAGGTCTTACAAACTAGAAAAACTTAAAACTATTTTTCTTTATCAATTTAGTCAACTTTTCGTTTCAAGTTGTAACTATACAAGAAAACAAAAAATTGAACAAATGATTAGCCAATTGCAGGTAAATACATGTGACAATGAAGGAGTAGGCTATCCAATGGCTCTGTGACAAATACTACATATGAAACCATAACGGGCAGCAACAAAAAAATTATAATATAAGGCTAAAACAGTAACTAAAATGCCTACGAGGAAATATAAATCCGCCACATAAGCATCTAGCAGAAACCATATTTGCTCTGTGTTACCATTCAAAAATCAGAATAAACCTTTTTCATCAAATGGATTGATTTTTTCTTTTGCTAATACAAAGCACTCATAGTTAAAAGTTATACAAAAGAACATCCTTAATAAGATTGATTAATACTATGCCTAACAGAAAAAATCAAGTATGTTTCTAGAGTTAAGTCGGAATCTGTCTTAATAGGTTTACAGAAGAACTAAAAGAAAAATGAAAGCCGTCAGCCAAACTAACCATCATCCAGTGGAAAACCACTGCTTTTCTGGTTTACCCATATTTGTAATGGAATCCGAACTTCCTGCAGAATTAAAAGTTAAAAGTTATAAATCGGAAAATAGGCATATTAAAACTTATTACAAGACTTGGAGCAAAATTACAACTATTAGTAAATGTAACCTTTACTGAACATAAAAAACAAAGACAATAAATTATACCGCTGAGCAATCAAGAAGAGGGGAAATGAAAATATCCCACGACTAAGCATTCTTTCCAAATTTTCCCTTTCTCATATCCCATTCTTACTCCTACCGTCCCTAATTATAAGCACCTTTTGAAAAGAAAAAAAAACTCTTGTCCGTAAATATAAGCCCTTATACAAATTATTGGGTGCATTTATTATTTTTTGCCAAACATAACCTAATTAATGCTACTAACTTATCTTGGAATAAGAAGAGTCAAATTAAATACACATAAACTTTTCTTAATATATGTGAAATTGGTCAAAAGGGCTTATACTAAGGGATGGAGGAAGTAATTGATAAGCACCTTCTCTGAAAGCTCTCTATCCACTAATATCCCCTCGACATGATTCTCTCCTATTGCTAGAATAACCTTTCCAGAATCCAGATACAGTGGCTCATAACTCAAAGGATCAAACGTTTGGCCCATTTTTTCCCTTAACCACTGATATCTATATCAATAAGTCATATTACAAGAGTGAGACCTTGCAAAACTATATGAAAGAGCCCTTAAGCTCCTTCCTTTCCACTTTTCAGTCATTTTGTTCCCAATAAAACAGAAACATAACAATTAAAAATGTTAATCGTCTTTGAACAATTGTTTCACACAACTTATATGCATATTGAGGTTCATATGATATCCATGAAATCTCTTAAAATAATGTAGACCATCCATAGAAAACCAGAAGTTTTAACTACCCTTTCTCAACTATTAGCTCTTTAATAAGGTTTAAAATATCATTTAAAAAAAATGCATAGCACATTTTTAGACATGACAAAAAAGATCTTTTCTATCACTCCCAAAAGCTTATATTGTTAGGTAAATGCAAATGAATGATCTTTTCTATCATTCCTCTAATGCAACAACCCGTTGGCTTGAAGCATAGATAATGCACAGGCCATCTAACTTATGCCGTAATTCCACTTTTGGTTAAATTAAAAGGCTGGGGATGGCAAGGATTGAACTACAGAGCACACAATGATAGAAGCTTTGATACTGTATTACTATGTGATGAAGACATGAACCAACTCTCCTAAAAGTTTAAGCTTAGCTAAAGGCACATGGTGGTTTTCATATAATATCTCCAGAAAATTCAGCATAAAAATAACAAGATACAAAATATATTGCAGTATAATTGTAGCAAGACATTGCAAAACCAACCAAATCAGTAACATCGTTTGTTGGCTCTGTGTGAGATTGCCCATTTTCCAGAATTAGCCACCCTCCAGTTATTGCACTTCTAACATAGTACAAATAGCGAATGTTTGAACCCTTGTACGATGGTGGAATAATGCTAGGCAACATTGTTCTCACAACATCTGCAATTAAAATTCAAATACAATCTTGTGAGTTATCAAAAACCAAGTAAAGTGGCAACTAGCAAAAATTCATGTTGTCTTTTGTTTTAGAGCATAAATCATTCAGTGTAGAACTTGGCATACATGATTTGCTTGCGCCGGCATTAATAATCTGGTTTGCTACTAAGATTGGTGTTGAGGAGTCTACAAAAACATGTTCACCTGAAACAAAAATGCAAAATTCAACAACAACAATACAGTAATGAAACTAAAAATTATCACCAGTGCTTTCAAAATTAAAGCAAAACAATCACCACCTAAATAACTACTACATCCGTCCCTAAACATAGGACTCTTGGAGATTTTTTCTTGTTCCTTTTTATATGACCATTTTCAAAATTTCAAATAACATATTTTTTTAGGGAATATTATTTTTTTTATGAACATACTCTTAATTATGTCAAATATTATTCGGTTGTAACGACGGAAACATACACTAATTATCTCTCATAAAAGGTAAACTTTTGAAACAATACAAATTGTCAATAAATTTAATGCTACTACTAATTTTTTCAACTCTCGTGATTTAGTTAACAGGGTTCTATATTCAGGGACAAATGTAGTAAACTCTAAAAGACAAACATTAAGACCCTGTTTGGATAAACAAATTATTTTGCAGCTTGTAGCCTAACTATTTCTATATCA
>Ga0315913_1001749_pt1 | contig 24556 bp, 11 predicted proteins | sample MpolsnodulesMG_FD_207736 | JGI IMG/M metagenome (GOLD analysis project Ga0315913, IMG submission 207736) | Medicago polymorpha root nodule microbial communities from Los Angeles, California, United States - small nodules | ecosystem: Host-associated > Plants > Roots > Nodule | place: USA...
TGGAAAATGATTTAAGGATGGAGCGTAGCCACGAGGGGTGTGAGGAAAATTCAGGTGCTTAATGCAAGGAATTTGTCTCCATTCCATAGCATTGTAGTTGATTTCTTCCTTGTACATATTTCAGATTGTAATGGAATTCATCCCGTGTTTAGAGTGAATTTCAATACTGTTTCTGTTCATCCCCTACATGTTGATTAATGTTATTTACTTCTTCCGTAACATTTTGGGAGTTGCATGCACCAATCTGGCACATTGAAATGCCTTTTCTATCTAGAAATACAGAAAAAGAATTCTTGGAACTTTTCAATTTTTATTTCACCTAATGTCTAGTTAATCTTGTTTTCCATATCCTTGGATAACTAGTGTCTACTTCTAGTTAATCTTGTTTTCCATATCTTAACGTAACAGTACATATGTTGGAAAGGACAAAGATAATTAACAATCACATAAACGACCACATGATAGGCTATCAGATAATGAATCATAGATACTCCAAAACGTGTTACGTACTTTTTTCTGCCTCCTCTACCGCCTTCCTTTCCAGATTTTGTATTTCCATCAGGACTTGAAGTAGGCGCTCCCGTTATTGCAGCATTTTCTCTTTCTGTGAGAAATAAAAAATATATTAGGCTTTGTTCAGACAGATGAGGGATTCAGTTGTCACCGATTACAATATGATTCAACTTTTTCAAAAGACTATTAATAACATTCACAAATTGAGTGGCACAAAAAAGTAGAATGGGCAATACCACGCCGAAGCTCCTCATCAAACTTTTTCAGATATTGATCAAGTTGTTGTATGTGAGTATCTACCTGAAATAAAATAATGAAACATAATTACAAAATCCAGAAACAAGCCAACAACTGTTTGTACTTTGTAGAATTTGTGATTTGTGTGTCTAAAACAAAGCAAACCTCACTTGTATTTATAATGTGATTGTAATGAATACAATATGAGTTTTAAATCAATGTGATTTCACAGATTTGTGACAAAATTGGAGCAGTCAAGTATATTAACACAGACTCACAGAGTATATTCACAATGCTAATACATTGCTAGTGCATTATGTTCATCAACCAAATTTAGGTTACCACACAATAGTACTATTTAGCATGTAACTATAATTTATCCAGCTTCTATTATGTACGGCAAATGTGGTGGAACAAAATGAAAATAACATTAACCCATAAAGGATCCATGTTTGTAGTGCTATTTCGTAGACAATTAAACACCTTAGTGTAATGAAAATCATTGACAACACAAAAAAAAAAGGAAATAAACAAAGATACAAATAGCAGATTTGTGGAATTATGATCATTGATCAGATTATCCTTGGCTAAATACATGTAAAAGCTACGATGATTACCAAATCGTATGCCTGGACAGCCAAGGCGACTTTTTCATCAGCAATCCTGATGCTATGCTTTTGTTCATCAAGTGCTTCATCAGAGAATCTAATAACCGAGGTATCTGGTGCGATGTTTCCAGATCGAACTCCTCGCCTAATATCTTCAATTTCTTGCTCACAACGTTGTTCATTTTGCCTTTGATTATCTGCTCAAATAGATCAAATGCTTATGTAGCTTCAAATCTCAAACAATACTCAAGATGCAATAAACTAGGGGGAGGGGGAAGACAAACACAACTAAAAGCTTTCAGTTTTTTCCATTTTTACTTTTCAACAAAGGAATAAGATCACAAAAATCAAGAAGAGTTCAGCATGCCTTCATTTAATATAGCAAAGTAACAAACATACAGCTTAAGCCTGAAATTAGAGTTCATTTCACATTATCATTAGACTTTAACAAATCAAATCTAACAATACACTTTACTGAATAGTTCAAAATGACACAGTTATGAGTTTGTGCATACTAAGGTTTTGTATTGTGCTTTTACATGAAAGGACTAACATGATTATCAAATAGAGATTAATATCGTGAATCTGCAGACATTTTTCCAAACCAGGAATCAAAACTTATTATAAATCATGAGAAACCACACGAAGCTTTGGCAGAAACACATAAGCACAAAAGACAGTGTAATTATATAGGAAGCTGAATAAGGTTGCCACTCTTCACCACTAACTCACACAGTCACACAAACTACATTCATATTCTCAGAAAATTGCACTCAGTTAACCACCACAAAGAATAACACCAAAATCACTAAATGAATAAATTAACTAAACCTATTATTACGATGGATTTTATTAATACGAACCTATAATTTTATACAATATTACAATGTCAATCCGCTATAACCGTTCCATCATTACAAGTACTTGACTTTGCTCAGAACTACCTTAAAAGCCACACAAATGACATGTTGTGATTGCCGGACACGGTGAAATATTTTTACACTGATATCGCATCAAAATCATTTGATTATTTTCTTATTCGAACTAAAGGTATGCACGGTCAGCCGAAAACAGTTTTACACTGACATCCAATGAAAATGCACTACTTTCCAACATCACCCCACTCTGGTATGGCTATTTTGTAACTAAAAGCATGACATAAGACAATGGTGGTCTGCCCGTGTAAAACTGTTTTAAACTGACAGTGTAAAAAAATACATGCTCATAATTAATCACAGTTTCAGTGAAATACATAAACAAATAAAATAGTAAAATTAAGAATACTACCTTGTAAACTTTTATCTAGGTCACGCAATAAGGCATACTTCTTATGAAGAATATTAGGAAGTGAATCCAAATCTGCAGGAAAAAAACGCAAATTTTATTGTTAATGATGAAATTGAAAACACAAATATACAAAACCGAACCCTAAAAAAAAATCAAAATTTGTGGAAAATTAAATAATCAAATTAAAATCGAGAAAAGAAGGTGGATTACTGGTTTGAAATTCTTCAAGGAATGACATTAGGGTTTCTGGGGAAGAACGATGCGTTTCGTTTGAAGGGGTGGTGATTTAAAAATAAAAATAAAAATGAAAATAGGATAAAAAAAAGGAAAAGGTTACTATGGTACAATAGTATAGGTGGACCATCGTAATTCATTAGTTTGAAAATTGCAATTTGACCCTTCAACTTTTCAAATATCTATTTTTTGATGGTGATGATTTTTTTTTCATACCTTGTGAAGAGGTGCACGACGTGGTTGAGGAATTGAAAGGTTTAGAATTTGTGGGGTAAAATTTGTAATGTTTAAAATTTGGAGGATCCAATAATAATAACCAAATTGTTTGGTTGGTGTTGTTTACAGTAGATCACTCTGTTCTGTTCTGTTTTATTTTATTTTTATTTTTTTTCCATCCTTCAAGTTTTTTGTTGCACTATGTTTCACATTCTAAAGAGAGAAAAAAATAGAAAAATCAAAGAGAATTTATAAACGTATTTTACACTTTTAGAATATACAATCTAAAATGTCTTTGATACTAAGTAGGGTGAGAGAAGAAAATCTCAAACATTTTAGATTTTACATTGTATTGAAATAAGTCCATCGTAATTTGATCTCTAATACGCCTCATGGTGCCAATCTAAATCGAATTTTATACTCTTTTTTTTACAAAATGAATAAATTTTATACTAAAATCACATAATGTCTCATGTTTTTTATGATGTCTCTTGGTTGAAAGTTTATACTTCAACCTTGAAATCAAATAATCGCTCAGTTGAAATCAAATTGTTAATGAATTTTAATGAAAATCAATTCATTCAGGATTTGAATTAAATCGTGCCTAAAACAATATACGGTCATGCTCAACATACCTCTTGAAAAAAATTTAAATTATAATTTTTTTTTTTTTATAAATCGGGGAGTTAAGATTGATAAAAAAAACCTCTAGATCAATATGATAATTAAAAATAAAGAAGAAGAATATATATACATAAATAAAATAATAAAATTAGAAGTACCTTGTAATCTCTTATCTAGGTCGCAACAAGACATACTTCTTATGAAGAAACCGAACCTGAGATTTTGAGGAGGAGCACACTCCAAGGTCCCACGTCAAGAGTGAATCCAATATTATATATTAGGCATTAACATTGGCCACATGTTTTTTGCTATCATATTAAAGTAAATATTAATTCAAATATTTAAAATAGTCATGAGCAACTCCAATCCAAATCAGACATGGCAAGATTAACAACGTTATCAATCTTCCGGACACAAAATTCGACTCACCTCCTTAACCCTAAATGGAGCTAACCAAGCCTATATGTACACTATTAGGTGACTACTTCGATACAACCCTAATCCACATTTGTCTTTCTGCATTGGAGAGTAGCAAAATCTATATACACCTCCCTGCAAATTCTAATTGGAACAATATACTATAACATTTCCCTATAAAAAAAATACGACATATAGACAATGTTTTTTTTTTTTTTTAACAAACTAAATTGGCCAATCAAAATTAACACTAGGAAGAATCAGTCTGAAACGTTAAGGAGGATCGCATTTCAAAGACTCAAATCAACACCACCGAACCAATCCAAGTCGGTTACACAATATAGAGATTTCTAACCCACACTTCCCGATCCGAAACAAGATAGTTGAATCACATTTATGCTTATACATCTATTTTATTTGCGTAGCTTCATAACAAAAGTTCATTGAAAGGTGGTGCTCAACAAAATGAAATGGCAATGTCCTCCAATATGAAAGGAATATCATGAAATTAATATGAAATATTTGATTGAGTTTATATTATTCAACAAGAAAGAACGTTAATGCTGCATTGTTTTCCAAATTCGATTCCCATCAAATTTCACCAAACCTAATCTACATTAATATTGCTTTACAAATATACACTTATTTCAAGTTCTCTGACTCATTCTAAAGGACAAATATTCCTTAATTATAGGATACCTAACATCAGGCATATATTCAAACTCTCTACATATAAGTTAATCATTTTATACCAAGAAACACGGGCAAAGTAAACAGCAAGAAACTTGTATCAAAAAAGAGTGTGAAAGAAGTGAGCTAAATTGAGCTCAATCTCCATGAAAAAGCAACCTCCACAATTATTGATATATTTTACTTATTTTTCGATTAAACTCTATCTCAAAGAATTAGAGAGTAAACAAAAATAACTACTAATTTATTTTTAATATTGATCAAATACTTTTTTGTGTGTTCTATTTTATTCCTCTCATCACAATTTTGTGTTAACTTCAGTTTCTATAAAAAAGATGATCTAATAATCCAAAGTTCGATCCGTAAATATAATGTATATTTGTTTGTTTAAATGTTTGCCACCGCAGCAGACATATTAACGGTTGCTAATCAGTATTGAAGACGCGTGGAGAGGTGTTTGAATTAGGGTGGGCCCCATCTAATGTATTTATGTTTTTCAATCAACAAGGCAAAGCTGGAAAAGTTTATATCTGTTGTCTTGGCCTTGTTTGTCTATATTTGCATGTTTTTCTTTTAATTCAAACTATTCCCGTTACTCTTAGACCTTTCTCCATCTCATTATTCTCCAACTTTTTTCCCTTACTTCCTTGTTATACGTATATGACATTGAACAAATCAAGACTTTTTTTTTGTTTGGATGAAGAATCAAGACTAGTACATTAAAAGTGACTACTACATTATGCATATTCTTTGAATTTTGCTATTCTCCAAACAGATTTTGCTCGCTCCCAACTGAAAAGACTATAATGCTCCTACCTGAGTTAAATCACGCTGCGTAAGTTAACTCATATAGAGATTCACGCAGAGATTAACAGTAACGTAACATGAGTAATTCACGCAAAATTAACACTAACGTGAGTTAACTCACGCAGGAGCATTTTCGAACGTTTGGTTGGAAATGAGCAAAATTCATGTTCTTTTTGAGTGGTAACATGTATATTATGCATGCAATGACTATTCGAGAAAACTACATTGAATAACAAAACTCTCCGTCGTAAAATTTAATATTGTTTGTATAAAGTGTGGTTCAAAATACTTTATAATATAAGTATTGTACTTATAAAATGTGGTTTACAGTACGGTTGAGTGATTTATAAGAAGGATAAAAATATCATTAAATTATACTAACTACTAATCTCGTGACAAATTTATCAAACAGCTGTCTTTTACTATTTGGAAAAGGTAATCAGTTTTGTTTACCATACTTCTTGGTAGGTTTTCTGAATTCTGCATACCAATATAGTTTCAATTTTTTTATTTAATTACTAATATAATACTATTAAGGAGAAGATGAGGAAACTTCAAGAGGAATGAGTTACATGCACCGAAAATATGAATTAGATTGACATTTTTTGTCAGGTAAATTAGTGGCTAGAAATTCACATTTATAAAGTGAATAAGTGGGGTGTCCGAGGTTTGACCCCCTCTACCCCTACATATATTATGCAATGTCTCTAGTCCCTACCAACTGAACTAAACACACAGACACTGAATTAGATTTACATTATTACATAATAATCATGCACAAAGTCAAAAGGAGAAGACAAAAAATATATATTTGATATGTAAAAGCATGTGTGATTAGTGTGAGGAACATTATACGGTGCGCATGGCATGGCATGGTATGAAAGAGCATCATGGCATCATATATATAGACACCAAGAAAATGGTTTATATGAATCCAATAGATTTAAGCACAAGTTGCAATATATTTTCATACATCCTATATATAGGATAGGAGTGTGAGTATCCTGTTTTCAAAGAGTGCACTCTTGAACAAAATAAGGTGAGAACATTGTGGTTCCTTTATATTTTGCACTATGTTCTGCTTATTATAATCACATTCATCATTCATTTGTTCTTAACAGTACTTTATTCATTACTTTATTGTTTGAGCATTATTTGTAAGTGAAATTTGGGATCCTTTTTCATGGTTTTAAATTTCTGTCACGACATTGCTCGTGTCGCGATTCTTGATATTCTGGAGAATAGTAGTTAACAGTAGTGTCAATAGCAGTCACATTGCAGTCGTACACATAAAAATTCTTGTTGCCCAGATCGTGGTTGCGAACATTTTTTTTTGTGTTCTTTTTGTAGCTAGAAGGGTACATTTAGCCAATGATGTATTGCTACGTACATATTGTACTTAATTAGATTTGATGTATATAGTCTAGTTGTTACTTGTTAGAGTTTCTTCATTGAAAAACCAAAACTACAAAGGTCAATGTTGTATTGCAGGTGTATATGTGTTACACTAGCATTGTACTTTTGATGAACAAAGTTCTTTGATTTTGATTGAAGAATGAGTGCATCTGAGGGATCAGCTGAGGGAGCAGCAGCAGTACATATTGTTCATTTTAGTGTTCCTGTGGAAGAAGTTACATCTTCATTGGAGTTAAACAAGGTTGATTATGCAAAAGAGAGAACAAAATCACTTCATGCCCGTTATTATTTTGGCATTATATTCTTGATAATGAATCTTGTTGCATGGTTTTTCCGTGATTATGGACAAAGTGTTCTACCTTGGATTCGTTGTAAGTCTATTTTCAATGCTTTTCTAATTTGAGACACTAGCATTTTTGTTTCCATCAGATTCGATTAACTGTGGTTGTGATTGCGGTTATGCTGCAAACCTTGGTAGTGTAGCAGAATTCAGACAATTGCGGCCGCAATTGCTGTTGTGATGCCTTCGAAGACACCTTTAAAACTTTTTATATTGTAGCACCAATTTAGAACTGTGATTTTCATAATCTTCACCGTGAAACCAAACACACATCTAATTAATCTAGCTTCTGTCTCTTTGCTTATAAGAATGCTAAGATTAGTCATTGGTAACTTTGTATCCTTTTCTCTATTTACAGATATCAAAGTTTGTGGAAATGAAGGAGATGGTTGTGTTCATTCATTGGGGGTTCTCCGTGTGAGTTTAGGATGCTTTGTATCCTTCAATTATGCCACATGCTTCATGAGGAATTATTGAACGTATATGAAGTATTGACACAAACACGGACACCAAACATGTTACTGGTATTTATATACACAGACACCGGTAATAATATGAAAAATGGAAGTAATTTAATGCAAGTACATGTGTCAGTGTCGTGTGTCGTGTCTGACATTGAACATAGCTTCAATCTAAAGTGTCGAGGTGCGACATAGTCATATATTGCCCACAGCCACAAGATCTCTACATGTAACCCTGTTATTGAAAGCAATTGTTATCAATAAACTTATATTCTGAAAATTTTGTCATGAGAATTATGTTCCTTAACAATGAAGTCAGATATTTTTCTTAGTCATGTTTCTCAGCACAGTAAAAACAAGGAAATTATGTGAAGGTAGAAATTCATGGCATTCTAGATGGTGGGAATTCAAGGCTATTTTATTGCTTTTATCAATGGCAGTACCATTCTTCATCCCTTCACAATTTGTACAAATATATGGTTGGTCTCTATTTTTTCTCTTAATTTTGATAGTTGCAATGTAGTGAGAAAAGAGAGATCAATGAGAAAGTATATTTCTAGCTCAATGCATTAGGGTCTTAGTTATAGTTGGTCATTTGTGTTATGAGAAACAGTTCTTAAATTTAAGTGTGTGGCACCAAAATTAAGAAGTTCTCGTAGAAATTATTCATTTGAAAAGCTATGTTTTTGCAGGTGAGATAGCTCGTATTGGTGCAGGGTAAGTTTCTCCTTCTTGTTTAAGTTTCATTCACTTCAAGCTATGGTTGAAGTCGAAGATATCCAGCTAACTATCGTGGTTGACAGGATTTTTCTTCTTCTACAACTTGTGAGTGTGATCCATTTTATCATTTGGTGGAATAAGTATTGGACTCCACCAGACGAAGAAACGAAAGAGAGGTACGTATTATTATTGCTTCAAATATTATTTCGGTACTTAATAAGTAGATTTTTTAAAGACTTACTTAGCTTTATGATTATTTCAAAAGATTTTCTGCATTGCATGGTTCAAGATTTTTGGGATATGAAGAAATCATTCAGGATCTACATTATATGCTAAGCTGAAACAGTATAAAAATTGTTTTCCTAATGTTTGTCACAATAGATTGATTTTATTTGCTATCTGTACATTATAGAAATCAGCAAAGCAAATTCACACTGTAAGATTTATCTGAAATGACAAATTTCAGTATCAACTTAAACTTAAAGCTTACGAAAATGTCTGCATTTTGTTATATTAACATCTTATTGACTTGATACAGGTGCTCCTTTGGACTACTAGTGTCAACATTGTTTTACATTGGTGCTATATGTGGGATTGTGTATATGTACAGATCATATGCTTCAAGAGCTTCATGTTCTCTCAATATATTTTTCATCGCATGGACCGCAATTCTTCTTGCTGCAATTCTGATCATATCCTTAAATTCAAAGGTACGCTTTACACTTTACATTGACATGAAAAATTCTGATTTTTCATCCCTTCTATTTTTTCTTAATTATTGTAGGTTCATAGAGGTCTTTTATCCTCAGGAATTATGGCTTCTTACATTGTTTTCTTATGTTGGTGTGCAATCAGAAGGTACAGTTCCTTCATCCTAGTCTCCTTTTAATAAGTTGTAGTCAACATAATGTTAGATTTGAATATGATTCGTATTTGACCATTTCACACAGATTAAGAAAAAAATGATAATTGAAAGAAAGAAAATGGTGCAAAGTAAAGAATAATAATTTGCGAGTGGTGTAAATTGTATTAATTAGAAGGTACAATTAGAAAAAGTAACTAAAGTTACATTGTAAATCAAAAGTGACTATTTTTAGGACAAATATTTTTTACAAATGTGACGGTTATTATGAGACAAAGAGCGTAACACTTTGCTTTGACTATGATAACAACTTCTCATGTTAATATTTGTAATATATTGTATTTTGTGTATTCTAATTTGATTCACTGTCAACTTAAAATCATCATGGAATTTCAGTGAACCTGCCACCATAAGATGTGAGACAAATAACCAAGAAAAAGGAAATAGTGGTTGGATAACTATACTTGTAAGTTTTTCAATCTGTTTTGCTTCCACAACAAGGTCATACACAATATTCCATATGAATTAGAATGTATCCATAATCTCATACTATAATAGTCTCTTCTCTGTTAACAGGGCTTCCTTATTGCCATATTTGCAATTGTTTTGGCTGCCTTTTCCACTGGCATTGATTCCAAATGCTTTCAGGTGAATCACTAATTTCAGAAATTTTGTCTTCTTGCTTCAAATTCCCATTTAACGCATGTAAAATATATGAAAATCATAGTCTTTAAAGTAGATAAAAATAATACTCTTTAAAGTATGTAACATATAGTCTTTGAAGTATATGAAAGTAATAGTCATTAAAGTGTGTGATGCTAAAATTTTATATTCATCAGTCCCCTACATGTTGAAATAATTAGCTTTTGTCCTTAACAGTTTTCTAAAAATAAAGTTGAAAATGAAGATGATATTCCCTACAGCTATGGATTTTTCCACATGGTGTTTTCCTTGGGAGCAATGTACTTTGCAATGTTATTCATCAGTTGGGATCTGAATAACTCAGCTAGAAAGTAAGGAACCTAATTTATGACATGATTGCTTTAAGGTGTGATGATTTTTTATGCCTTATAGTATCTTATCTTGAATAATGCACATTTCATACCATTAGGTGGAGCATTGATGTTGGCTGGATAAGTACATGGGTGAAGGTTCTCAATGAGTGGTTTGCTGCAACTATTTACAGTAAGAGAATAATTATTTACTTTACATGAACTTAGTTTATTTTCCCCTTTATTTCAATAGCTTTGACCTTGATCTTGTTGGTCCTAATAAGACATTCTTTATGCTTGAAATTAGGTTTAATTATTACACATGTCCCAAAACCTTGAAATATTCAAATAGTTAAGTGTACTATAGAGTAATCAAATATTAAAATTGTACATGATAATGCACCCACCCCTAACTCATTTGTATTGTTTTGTTTATATTTGATTTAAACAGTATGGATGTTGATTTCCCCAATTGTGAGGCAGAACAAAGTTATGGATAATGATACAACTATCCAAGGCAGAGCTGACTCAGTTGATGCATGATTGACAATGGAAGACTCATCAATATTCTCCTCCTTTTAATTTTTTGCTACTCCTTAAAATCATTTTACGCTTCAAATACTAATCAATCTTCGGTGGTTGAAAGGCAAAGTTCATTGTTAATGAAATTAAGTGATGATTTTTATGTTCCAGATTAATAGGTCCTTAGGTCCGATACCGATTTTATTTTTAAAAACTGATGATATATTTTCAAAGCGTGTTTCCACCTCTCTTTTTCCTTGTAGTTACTAACATTTAACACTATTTAAATCCAAATCATGGTCATTATCTTTAAATGTGAACCACATTGACTGAAGAATGGTCTGTCCAGTGAAGATCAGAGATAGGTGGTGGTGAATCTTCGAGGACTATGAATGTTGTCGCGGTGGTCTAGGGTACTCCAGTGAGGAGAAGATCAAGCTTCGTCGTTGGAGGAGAGCGGTGTATGTAGACACGTTAACACTTCAACCTCAAGTTAGCGTATAAAGAGGTGGTTTATGTTCAAAAGTTAGGTAAATGAAAGTGTACCTGAACGTGACGCGGAGTCACACTTATATAGTTGTGGAGAGTGTTAACCACCTCTGGGCTTCGTGGCGTGAATCTTGGAGGCCGTTAGAGATCACCTGAACACTAGGATTGATTCTGGCGCACTCCTATGAGGTGACACACACACATGGCTTAACGTGCACCTTCATGGCGCTTCTCTATGTGGAGGAGGGTCTTAGCTATGTTGGGCCACTTCGTTGGGCTCGTCTCATTGGGCTTTTTACCGGTCTGGACAATTGCTCCCCAAGTCATTACTGTCTTTAAGACGCAATGGACTTGTGTTTAGGGTATTCTCGATGACGGTACCTCTTGTGTCACAAGCTTGTAATGTTAAAGATGTCCTAGACTCATCTCGTGCACAATACGTCCATGCCCTTGTGATCTTCTTGTCGTTTTGTGTCGCGCACGTTGGTTTTGTGCAACGCTTATGGACCACATATGTATTGTGAATGAGATTAGTTGACATTTAGGGTGATGTAACTTGAAGGGTTCTGATAAGACATCCCTTCAGTTTCTGTCACCTTCGTGTATTGCACACGTCTTGAACCTGAAGGTCACGCCCCCAGTACTCAAGTGTTTTTCAAATTTCGAGGGTACCCTCAACCGTTGGATCACACCTTTCGAATTCCATCCAATCTAGGTCTTTGATTTAACTTTTTTCAAAGCCTATAAAAGGGGAAATTCTTCGTCAAACTTAGTTACATTCAACAAGAAATCGTCTTTCATTTTCCTCAATATTTGAGATTCCTTCCTTAATTTTCGGCGTTTTCTGGGATTTCCTCCAAAATTTCCAGAGTTTACCCCAATTATTTTTATCAACAATCAAATTTTGGTTATGGCCTTTATAATTCTTAACAGACAACAAAAAGTAGCCACTGTTCATATCATACACAATTTGAGCAAGAGTCGTTGTGACAAAAAAAATAAAAATAATAGTTAAATATATTTTTAGTCTATTAAATTTTAAAAAAAATCATCTTACACAACTCATTATGAGTTGATTTACCATACAAGCTTCAGCTTGTGCCATATCAGTTCCAGTTGACAATGACAATAGTATTTTTTTGGTTTGTGTTGTTTGAACATCTATTTATTTCATAATTTATGTGACAATCATATTTTTTCAAAGTAAGAAAAACCAAACAATATAGAGAGAAAGAAAAAATGTAACGTGAATATGAAAGAGAAAGTTGTCACAAAAGTTGTTATAAAATCGTTGTACAAATATCATTTCTCTATATTTCTTAGTGATCAGATGAACATTTAAACTTCATTAGCACTCAAAATGTTACACCACATGCCAGTGTTACATAAAAAAGAAAAACTTTGTTCATAATATTAATAGTGTGTCTCATGAAAAAGGGTCATCTAATTTGCTTAAGGCACAACTAATCAACTAAATAATTTTCTGTTAATTTTAACAACTTCATTAGCACCACCACTTATGTCCCTCAACCACTCCAACACACATTGCATTCACCACTATAAATGACTCGTTAATTTTAATCATCCAAATTAACAGCAATTATCTTCTCCATTAGTGCCAAAAAAACATTTTAATTAGTCTCAACAAGATGTATTTACCATCACAAACAAAATTACTTTCTAAACCAATATTGTTTGTTACCATTGCAATGATGGCAATAGCAACAAACGTAACAGCTATTGATCCAATTGCAGCCACAGGAAAAGAACCAATCATTGAGTTGTTCATGCATGACATTCTTGGTGGCAGTAACCCAACGGCTCGACCAGTGACCGGTTTACTCGGCAACATATATAGTGGTCAAGTACCCTTTGCAACCCCAGTTGGATTCAACATTCCAAGTGATAGTATGCCAGTCCCTAATGCAAATGGTGCTAATCCTACTGTTAATGGTGTTACTGGTATCCCTTTAGGAACTGGTTTAGCTGGTACTTCCTTTGCACCAAATAACAACAATAACAATCAAAACAATGTTCAGTTAACGTTAGGACCTGATGGACTTGGATTAGGATTTGGTACAATTACTGTTATTGATGATATATTAACATCTCAACCTGAGTTAGGGTCACAAATTGTTGGAAAAAGTCAGGGGGTGTATGTAGCAAGTTCAGCTGATGGGAGTAGACAGATGATGGTTTTTACAGCACTTTTTGAAGGAGGGGAGTATGGTGATAGTTTGAATTTTTATGGTTTGTATAAGATCGGAAGTACTATGTCGCGATTATCGGTTGTAGGAGGGACGGGGAAGTTTAAGTATGCAAAAGGGTTTGCTGAACTGAGACCTCTTATTCCACCTGGACAGGTTGCTACTGATGGTGCTGAGACTTTGTTGAGGATTACTGTTCATTTGAAGTATTGATGAGTAGTGTTGTTGTATTGTGGTGTGTGTGAAAGGATATGAGAAAATGTTTAATTATTGATGATTATCATCATATTGGTCTTTTTATGTTGATAGTTTGATTGCAGAATGTATTTGAAATCTTATGAAAATACCATGTATTGAGTTTTTCATTATGAAAACTTCGCTTTGGTAATTGATAAATTGTGATATTAACAATTGATTGAGTTTATTGTTTATTAAATGATTCCGAGTTTTTGTGATAACGCATGATGCCAGTAATTATTTTTTAGAAATGCTCAGAGTATTTGAACTCACAACCCTTTATGTGTGATTCCTGTTAAATGTTTGATATTGTTTGGAAAAATTTATTCTTCAATTCAGGTATAACTGCAATGGGAAAAAAAGGATAACATATGAATGAAATACAAAGATCTTTATAATAAGAGTACCAAATAAGCATTTAATCACTTCAATGCAGCACCTCTGACAAAAGTTTTAAATGGTTAAGATCTCACCATCGAGGATGATCTTATACCATCCAATGCAATATAAACAGAAAAAGAGAATCATTCTGCGAGACAATATAAGTTTGCATTACACAACTTTGGGACAAGTCAGCTAAGATACAGGACTAAGGTGACTAGTTCTGATGCATAAACCTCTAAAATACATTCTTTCAAAAAAAAAAAAAAACCTATAAGGTACATATTTGAAAAACTAGTGCAGAGATTATATGCATATGCATATTTTCTTGCTCCTTGATGCATACTAATTTCATAGTATATTAATTTCTCACATGAAAATATTAATAAAAAATTTCCTTATTAACAAAAAAAAAAGTTCCTTTAGGCAAATTATTTGAGTGATTCAAATGTTTTTGTTTCCACGAACCTTAATTAGTTTGTGTAACCAACCTCACCTAATGAATTTAAGAATGGATTTTATTATTTTGCTTTATATACTCGAGTTAATCGGTATAACAATGGTATAATATTATAATCATGATCTCACACACGTGGATAAACGAAGGGGGATACATTTTACTAGCTTTTCATCATAAAGAAATCCTACTACCTGAAATAATAAGATGAACTTTTTTAATTAAATAAAGCTCAAAGATTTCTTTTACAATTTGCCTTACCACATAAAACTTGAATTGAAAACCTTCAAATGGCTTAACAAAAGATAACAATAAACAGTAAATGATATTTGAAAATACAAACATGATATTTTGGTTCATTTTTCATTCAGTTTCTCCCCCTCTTTGAGGGTCAACTAGCTATTGACTTGATATTTTGGTTTAGTTGTTGTACTTGCACCACCTCTCATGAGTCTGACTTGTCATAAAAAAAGGTGACAGTGACACAGCAAACAATGTTTTTCCGATGAATTTCAACACAGAACCTCATTGAGTTATATACTATACCTAGCTATACTTGAGTAAAATAGTATATTTTTAAAAATAGAATTGGGATAAGTTTATATGAATTCTAGTGTATCTTCCATTACATCTCAACAACGCCACTAATCAGAAATATTGACTACAACTTTGGCAAAATGTGATCTACTTTCCTGTTAATTTCAACAACTTCAGTATGATCCATGTCTCACAACCACTCCAACACACTCTTCATTCCTTCTTATATAATACCAAGACTTGCATTTCAATCCACTCATCCAAACAAATATTCATTACCACAAAGAAATACTAGTATCTGTATCTGAAAAACTTGGAACAATATGGCTATGGGATTCCTAACTATATCTCCCTTGCTAATGTTGGTTGCTTTTTCTTATTTAACAATGTCTATAACAGCAGTTGACCCGATTGCAGCCACAGGGAAAGAACCAATCATTGAGCTGTTCATGCATGACATTCTTGGTGGAAGTAACCCAACGGCTCGACCAGTAACGGGTTTGTTGGGCAACATATACAGTGGCCAAGTGCCCTTTGCTACACCAATAGGATTCAACACTCCACAAGGTGGTATTCCCATCCCTAATGCAAATGGTGCTATTCCCACTGTCAATGGCGTTACTGGTATCCCATTAGGAACTGGTTTGGCGGGTACTTCCTTTGCACCAAACAACAACAATCAAAACAATGCTCAGGTGCAGTTAGGACCTGATGGACTTGGACTAGGATTTGGTACAATTACTGTAATTGATGATATCCTAACATCTCAACCTGAATTAGGTTCTCAAATGGTTGGGAAAGCTCAAGGTGTTTATGTGGCCAGTTCAGCAGATGGGCGTAGACAGATGATGGTATTCACAGCCTTGTTTGAAGGAGGGGAATATGGAGATAGCTTGAACTTTTATGGTTTGTATAAGATAGGAAGTACCATGTCGCGATTATCAGTAATAGGGGGTACAGGAAAGTTCAAAAATGCCAGGGGGTTTGCAGAACTGAGACCTCTTATCCCACCAGGACAGATTGCCACTGATGGTGCTGAGACATTGCTGAGGATGAGTGTCCATTTGAAATACTAGTACTGTGCTGTAGAAATGGAAAAGCGACCGAGTGAGTTTTAATTACAGATGACAATGAGATTGGTCTTGTATGCTGTCAAGTTTGATTGAAAAATTGTATTTGATATCTTATTTGTAATCCCATGAAACAATATATGGTGATTTGTATTTTTGTGTTAAAAAAAAGGGTATTTGTAGCTACTGCTTACTTAGTGCCATTTAATCAATCTGAAGATGAATTTTTATCGAAAAATGCCTCAGATTACATGTTATGCATTAAAAAGAAAAAATATCAAACAAGTCACAGGCATCATAAGTGGTGAAACATTAGCTATTATAGCACCTGAACAAGAATGAAAAAGGGAAAAAAAAACATGACGGAACAATATCACATAAGTCTATGAAACAAAAACCCAAACAAATAAAAAGTTTACTGCATAATGCATAAGAAGCATGACATGTAAGAAAATGTTATTCATTGCCTCATATATACTTAACTTGACAGATCTTCCACGTGATAAGCAATATCACAACCTCAACAGTTCAGGAACAACTTTCAACAAATCAATTTCTATGCATCACAGACATTATAAGGAATTAACTTTCAAAATACGGTTAACGATGACCAAAATAAGTTGGGAGGACAAAAAAACTATACCATTCTTTCTAGCGAAGGCAATACTAGTTAAACAGTGAGATATTTTAAAGCTGAACATCCTGTCATTACTAGCAAGTTATTACTGACAAAAAATGCAAAAGATCTTCGCTGTCACTAAGGATCCATCTTCAACTGATGGATACCAAAAATAGACAACTATGAGCTATATAGATAAAAATGTAATAATATTACCGATTTGCAAGAGCTACATGTGGATCTTCAGATTTCAACACAAGCTAGTGATATTAACATGAGATTGCAAGGTCGCTTCATCAAGACCGTAGAGTGCATCTATCAAGTGCATCCGCAATGATGCAGGACCTTTTGCCATCTTCATTCCCAGCTCACCCGCAACGCCAAATACAGCTAATGCGGATACTGTAGCATCTAAGGCATGATTTTTGTCAACAGCAACAAAGGCAGCAATAAGTGCAGTGACTGAACACCCAGTTGCTGTTATTTTTTGCATCAATGGCACACCATTGTGAGCGCCAACAACTTGATTTCCATCTGTGACAATGTCAGTGGCCCCTGACACTGCAACTATGGCACCACTTGTTTGAGCCAACAACTTTGCTGCCTCAACTGCATCCATTGAATCGTGAGTACTGTCTGCGCCCTATACAACAATAGAGCTAAATTACAGAGTACAGATCCAAAATCTCGGATCAAATCTTAGAGAGGAAATGAACAGAGCTTTTTGATTTAATTTTAGATGAGCTCTGAAATATATTTTTCCCATCTATCTTTCCTAGGAAAAAGTATCAGAAACACAAAAATAACCAAACCTTATCCTAGTAAGTGGGATCAGCTACATAAATGAAATGACATCAAAATATTCTATTGTAGGTCATGTCTATAGCCAAACCATTGGCCTCTAAATTTTTCCAAATAGTTTGTGCCTATAATCTAATTTGCTCCTTCTCTTCTTCTAGTGATTAAGCTTCCCTTCATATGATCTACCCTTTTTACTACATAATCTGCATATCTCCTCCAAGCGAACTTAGATTCTTACTATGGAACCTACATATCTGATATCTCCTTTATATGAAGTTAGATCTCTAAATTTGAAGTCCCTGAATTTCCCAGAATTTAAGCTAATTTTGATGCATTCATGGTAATGTTTCTTTTAAGTGCCTTTTTTTCTGTATGTGTAAGCACTTCAAATAGTATCACGATTGTCCTAAATGCAGAGAAATACAAGCCTAAGTAGATATTCAATCATTTTTTCTACAGCCAGTACAACCTCAATTATCTCTCTAGAGTTGGACTTGGATCCCTTGCAACGTTACACCGGATAAGAATTGACATACAGCTTATAAACACATCTTCAACTGATATGCAGTACAATATTATGTAGCACCGTCACTTCTGACGAAAGATTTGTCAGGGGTGTGTTACGTGTCTTGTCCTACGCTAACACACATGTGATTAGGTTCAATTAATTCGTTAAGTCAAATTGTTACTAGTATCCATTGTGTCAGTGACATGTCCGGTGTCTGTGTCCTTAATTATGAGATCTTCAACAACAAAATATAATATTTTAGAATTACCTTAGCAGCCGCAGAGGATTTAGAAGAAGAAAGGGAGATAATTTCAGAGGCATTTCCTCGAATAACAGTTGGTTTGAATTGAACAAGTTGAAGGCAAGCATCGAAACGGAAAGAAGAAGCAGAGACAGCAACAGGGTCAAGAACCCATGGGATATTCAACTCAGAGCAGAGCTTAGCGGCAGCTATCATAGCAGGAAGAGAAGAAGGAGAGAGTGTTCCAATATTAAGACAGAGAGCACTGACACGTGGACTGAAATCTGGAATCTCTTCGAGAGAATGAACCATTGCTGGTGATGCACCAGCTGATAAGAGAGTATTCGCCATTAAATCCATTGATACCAAATTAGTTATGCATTGAATCAGCGGTGATTCCATTCCAACCTTTGAAACTAGTTTCCATGTCTTTCTTCCCCATTCCAACTCCTCTTTCTTCTTCTTCTTGCTCTCTTCCATCAAAAAGCAAAGGGAAACAAACACCTCTTTAGGAGATAGTCTCTGCAAATTCTTCTTCTCAATTCTACCTTGCTCAAATTATTACTCCCCGTTCCTTTTTAATTTATGCTTTAAATGCAATTTTACCATCTAACTTTAAAAAGTTGATTACCGCTCTTCACCGAGCAAGTTTCACTTCCACTCTACTAAACTGACCAAAATACCTCTGCGTTAATTAACTAACGTATGTGTAAAATTAACATGACTTAAAATTTCGTTTTTTTACACCTGCGTGACTTAAGTCACGCCATGACTTGAAATTAACATTTGCGTGAGTTACGCTAGTTCAATTTTTGGGTATGTGCTCTTCTGTTAAAAAACTTAAGCTAAATTGGCAGTGAGGGACTGATCATGATTCATTATTCATGAGTACTGGTCCATCTGAAAGACAAATTAATCTAGACACAATATACACTAATAATATAAAATGATCTGAAAGAAAAAAAATAGGTATGTAATATTAATGGAAATGTCAGTGTAGAATGAGGAAAGTTGGTGATGGTATAATTTAAGAGGCAGTGTGTGATGAGATGAGTGGTCATAATGGCAGTCACAAGGAGTATGAGGTGAGACATGCAGCGTGCAGTAGTGAGAATAGAGAAAGATAAACAAACCCAAGAAATTGAACCGGCCTGAGTTAACTCACGCAGGTGTTAATTCCTGCTTGAGTTAATTCACGCGGCGTGACTTAACTCACGTGCATGTGTAAAATTAAATCATGTTTGATTCACACATGCATTAGTTAACTAGCGCAGAGGTATTTTGGTCAGTTCAGCTTGGTGGGAGCGAAACTTGCTGGGCGGAGAGCCGTAATCTAAAAAGTTTGCGTTGTTGACCCAACAAAAAATAGCAATCTTGGCCCTAACTTGAAGATAATAGGTCAAAATAAAATTCTATTTAAAAAAAAAATAAGGGTGAAAATTACAACATTTTGTAAAGTTAAGGGATAAAATTGTATTTTTTTTGTTAAGAGGTCATAATTGTAACTTTCGAAAAGTTAAGAGATCAAAAGTGTATTTAAAGTTTTAATACAAAAAAAAAAAAAAAAAGGCGTGGTGTGTATGGGGTGGTTGGGCTTAGTTTTATGGTGTTGTAATATTTTGAACATGTTTGATGTTTTGAATTTTATCTTTCAAAATTTTGGTTTGTAACCTTTGGATAATTTCTGTTACAAATTTAATATTTGACAATTATGTTGTTTCTTATCGTTTCTATTTAAGTATTTATCTTATACAATCATTAATGCATGTTTATATCAAATTATTACCATACGTATGTCTCAGCCAAAAACAAAGTTCATGTCTCTGTATTGAGACGGTTCGGATATTATATAATACTAACACAATTCAGATTATATAATCCGAACAAGTGATATTTTTGAAAAGAAAAGATGGACGCATGAAAATGCAATAAGGTGAAAAAAATAATGATCTTAATTGTTTAGAACTCCTTATGTATTGGACTAACCCAAACTCCAATCCCTCGTTATCTATTGGTCAATTTTACAAAGTTCTTATACAAATGAGGACCATTCCCCAAACTCAGATCCACTCCAACTTGTATCACCTCAAGAACTAGAAATACCTACCAACGGCCATCAGATTCTAGAATTGATAAACTTTCTTGAATTGATGAACTTTTTCTCTAAATCAAAAATTGAAGAATTTTGGTGCTTTTGTACTCAAAATCAATAAATGATCATTTTCATGAATTAAAGAACTATTTGTTGATTTTTGTATTTTAATATTGATCATTTCATAAGAAAAAGCATCATTTCATTTTTTATAATCATTATACATTTTTTTTACATTTTATCTTATAAAATATTTAATATTTTTTAGGGATATAATAAATTTAATATTCACTATTATGAGTAATAAAAGTTCATAAAAAACTTTTTTTTTCGGACACTTTTGATAAATAATATTTATTTATTTTTTTGACAAAATATTTATTATAATAATCATATAAATGATAGGACATAGTTTTTCCTAGAAAAAAACTTGTTTGATTATTAATTAAAAGATGATATATATTATCAATATTTATTGAAAATTAAAAACTCTCACAAGTTGTTTCCGTGAGCATAAACTCAATGGGAAATGCTAGGAACATTAACTTTTTAGCATTCTTTTTAACACTTACTATGTTATTGGATGAAACTCATGTGCATCTTACCACTTTATATAAGATTCATTTATAATGTGTGGTACCTACATGAATTTTAATAAGAAATTGAATGTTAGAAACATAGCGTTCATAACACTTTTCTAACTCAGTTGATACTATCAGGTCTTTAATTTAAAATTTCATATTTATTCACTTAAGAATGAAATTTTAGTCGTTAACTATTTAAAAAAGTGATGTTAACTGCATTATCCATCAACCAAAAAGTCAATAAAATTACTTAAGTTAAATTATGTCAATCAAAATCCTTCCTTCGTTTGTCTTCTACCATTTATATGTTATAAATATAATATAAATAATAAAAGACAATTAAATAATTGTAATTGATGTCAATTTAATATGAACAGTTGTATCCACCTTTAATTGATAGATAAATAAATAAAAAATCTCAAAATTTGAATATAAATTCAGAAAGTGACTCTCATAAATACGGAGAAAGAGAATACTCATTACTATTAATCAATGTGAAAAGACAGAAAGAAAGTGGAGACGGTGAGAGTGGGAATCAAAGGAAGGAAAAGACAAAAGAAACACATAGCAAAACCAACACAACACAACACAACATGAGATCACAGTAGAAGCTATAGAAAACAATCATCATAGAGAAAAACAAAAACATCATCACAATGCAAAATCCAGGAACAACAACAACAACATTAAAACCACAATGTTCTTCTTCTTCTTCATCTTCACTTTCATTTCTCACAACAACCTTAATCAAAGACCCTAAACCAAAACCAATTCTCTACACATTCCTAGCACTCTCTCTTTTCTCCATCCTCCTCATCCTCTCTCTCACCTCATCCTCCTCTTCCTCAACCCACATTCGACCCGACCCATTTCTCTTCCCGACCCATCAAACCCATCGCATCATCTACGACCAAGACAAAACCACCCCACCACCACCTTCCATAGCATACCTCATTTCCGGGTCAAAGGGTGATTCGGGTCGGATCCTTAGGCTACTCTCTGCAACGTATCATCCTCTTAATCAATACCTTCTTCATCTTGACCCTTCTGCTCCTCAATCAGATCGTGAAAAGTTGGCTCTTGTTGTTCAGTCTAATACTGTTTTTGAAGCTGCTAAGAATGTTCATGTTATGGGAAAACCTGATTTTGTTTATGCTAAAGGCTCTTCTCCTGTTTCGTTTACTCTTCATGCTGCTGCTATTTTGATTCGTTTGTCTTTGAGATGGGATTGGTTTGTTAGTCTTAGTGCTGATTCTTACCCTCTTGTTACTCAAGATGGTATGGTATGGTTTGTGCTTTTGTTTTGTTTTTTTAGTTTTTTGAAAATATGTGTTTTTTGTGATCTGATGATGAAACTTTTTATGGGTTTGTTAGATCTTCTCCACATCATGTCGTTTCTGCCTAAAGATATGAACTTTGTAAATCATTCAAGCTATATTGGGTGGAAAGAGTAAGTTCATTGTTCTTTTGTGTGCAAGTGTATATTTTTCTTCATTTTTCACGTTGTTTGGACATGTAGAGAGAAAACCTATGGGTTCTATAGTAACGAGAGTAGATCATATGGAGGGGTGTAGAGACTAATGAATTAGACCAAGAAAAACTATAAGAGAAACTATCAAGAAGGATCTAGAGACTAATGAGTTGGATAAAAATATCGTTTTTAATAGAACATTATGGCGTCATTTGATTCATGTAGTCGACCAAACTTAGTCGGATAAGACTTTGTTGTTGTTGTTTCTAGTAGTCATAAAGCTTTTGGTATTTAGTGTACCGACACTTCACATTGAAGAAGAGTCTAGTGTCCAACACGATATCTAACACCGACATGACACATGTGTTTACTTTTGATCACTTCCATTTTCTCAAATTATTACCAGCGTCTACGTGTTTGTGTTGTATCCGGCGTCAGTGTATGCGTTTATGCTTCATAGTTAGCTAAAGTGAGTATAATCAATCATTGTATAAGTGGTTATGTAACAGGTGCATGCTTAACTATTTTGGGTGTGGTGAAATCTTAAGGCTTGATTTTCTTCTCTTTATTATCTACTCACTTAAAGGAGTCAATCACAAGGTTTTACATTGGGAATCTGAATATTTAATTGTTTATTGACTATGGAGATGATACTAAATTTCCATATGCTTTGATGGTCTAGGTCAAGGAAGTTGAAACCCATCATTGTTGATCCTGGTTTGTATCTTTCTGAAGGGACTGAAATGTTTTATGCTACTCAGAAAAGAGAACTCCCTAGTGCTTACCGCATGTTTACAGGTGTGTTTGGCTCTCCATATATTGTATCTAACAAACGTTTTGGTTTCTCACTTTTATTTGATTATTATAGAGTGTGCCATTTTATTAAAGAGTACGTCAGTCATATATATGCATAATTAAAAAATGTGGACTTGATACATAAGTGAGAAAATTGAATAGTGATTTCCTAATATCAGATGCAGAACATTTGTAGGATAGTGAAAATAGCGTCTTGGCTGTTGAGAGATTTTGAGAATGAAATGAGTTCGAGAGTGAGAACGAAATGAGTTAGACAGCAATTTACAAGAAATTTAGTGGCATATACTATTTCCTTTTATTTAGTGTGAATTATACACTTTTGTTAGTGCTTAAATCTATTATTAAATGGGAAAATTACAAAGACCTCCCCTAAGGTTTGGTTAAAAGACACACACCTCCCCTCTAGTTTTAAAAATACAGTAACCTCCTCTCAATTTACTCTGTTAACCATCTGTTAGTTTGCTAACATTAGCTAGCCTTAGTGCTATGAATTACCCGTCCCTATATGATTGAATGCATCCGCAACACTAGTTCAACCCACCAATATTAATCCAAATCTTTAGACATGGCAACATGAAAGTAAAATTTGGACAAAGCAAAATCCATTGCAAAACTTAAAACCGCAAATGATTTATGGTTCCACTGGAAAAAAAGAAGTAAAGAAAACTAAAGAAGTCTGAGTTGGGAAACCATGAATTCATGAGGAAACTACTATAAAGAAAGAAAACTAAAAAGTCCGATTAATAAAGGAAAATTCAATTTCCAACAGACAAAAAATCACAAGGAGCCAGCTGGATAAAAATTGAAGACTGTGGAACTCAAATGTTGCTGTGATTCGAAGAGGGTATGAGCTGAAAGAAACAAATACACACACAAGAGTATCCTTTGGTTAACTCAATGTAAAAACCTTTCATAACTCATAACAGACTAGTACCAAAATAAATTGTTGATACTTGAAATGGTAATCATGTTAACAATTTACACTTGCTCCCCTCTCTATTGCATCATAACTCTTTTCCCTCTTACGAAAGTTAGCAAAACACTATCTGTTATTTCTACGAAACCTATTTTGTTGCTCATCAGATTATATAAATTATTTC
>Ga0315913_1001750_pt1 | contig 24553 bp, 10 predicted proteins | sample MpolsnodulesMG_FD_207736 | JGI IMG/M metagenome (GOLD analysis project Ga0315913, IMG submission 207736) | Medicago polymorpha root nodule microbial communities from Los Angeles, California, United States - small nodules | ecosystem: Host-associated > Plants > Roots > Nodule | place: USA...
ATTTTTTAAAAAATCCATTTTACTAAAAAAAAAAAAAAAAAATTAGCCTCAATGAAAAGCTATATCTAATAGCTTTTCCAAAATCCATTTTTTCTATAAAAGTAAAAGTTTCAAATCTTTAAAAAAATAATAATATGATAGTCAACAAACAGAAATAGCTTTAATTTTTCTTTTAAATCTCTAAAAAAATCCCTAGCTTCTTTTAACCTAAATTTTTTTTTTTTAAAGTTGAAACAAACACACCCCTTAGTCTCTTAAGAACAAATTTTTTATTCTCCCTTAAAAAAATCAAATTTTTGAAGGGGAAAGTTACTAAAAATATATCCAGCTTTAAGTAAAACTCAAATTATCATGAAAGACATTAACATTCAAATCATAACAAAATGCTAAAATGTAACTTCTCATGTTAATTTTCATTTGCCATGTATTTTTCCATTAATGAATTTAATCTTCTGTTATCATGTTTTTCTAGTCACAAACTAGTTCTGTGACTGTCTGACATTACAGTTTTTGGTATAATACTCCCTCCGTCCCACAATAGATGACCCATTTGAAAATATGTAATTTTGATCTAACTTACTTTGACCATATTTTTCTACTAATATACAAAGATAAATAATATCATATAAGATGTCGTTAGATTTGTCTCGATGAGTATTTTCAAAATATCAAATTTTCAGAATTTTTTATAATATATTATTCATGATATTTAAGCTCAAAATTCTGAATTGACATGCGTAATAAAGTCAACTGTGTCAAGTATTAAGGGACGGAGGGAGTATTACTTTTCTTAATCTTTTTTCTGTTTGCATTTTTACCTTTCTTTTCTGAATCTATATATCATATTTTGTTTCTTGACTCATCATATCTCACAATTTTTTATCTTTCTTTTGTATCTCTTTTTCCAATGACTCACTCTCAAATAGAGAGTGAATATTTACTCAATGTTGTATACTTTAATTACTGTCTCAAACCAGTACTAAATTTCACATTAACATGCTTAGTATCAGTACTTTGCTGTTACTAATATGTGCTCTGTGCAGCAAATTTTCAAAAACTTCAATGTCAATAAATTATTCATCCCATATTAATCTATTTTATTTTATCAGTATAAGGTTATAATTTTCAAAAAAAATTAAATTCTTGCCTTGTTTTATTTATTTTTTTCAGTATAGTTTGTTCTTATAGTGCTATGAAAATTATGGATGAGTACCCATTGGCCAATGTACTCCATGGATGGACCACCACTTCACAAGATCCAGGCTGCACAGTCTCACCAAACTGCAAAAATAGAAAATACCAATTTGTCTAAAACACACTAACTGTCGGTTTAAGGAACCAACAGACATGTCAAAAGTATCAAAATCTTGGACCCAATTGTAGGACCCACAATCATACCAAAACTGGCCACCAATTCCAGACCACAACCACAAAAACTTAGCAATTTTTGCACTCATGCTCCCACTCCCTGTACTGTTTCAACCTACTCTCAGTTTCCATGTTCTTTACAGGGTTTAAAAAAGATTTATAGTTTTTACCATTGAAAATTGCTGCTTAGAATTATGCACTCTCCTAAATTTCACAACTTAAATCTTTTAGCACTCTGCCCCCCTAGGAAGTTACCAGCTCCCGACTCAGCTGAAACATCATGCTGAAAGGGGCAATCGGAACCATTTCTGCACCCCTTAGAACTATTAAAGTAAATGCATTGTTTCTTGCTTTTGTATTTGACTTCCCCTTGATTATTGTTATGTGCCAGTTTCATATCTTGGAAGTTACTATGACGGCTACCTATTTGTGAGTCCAGCTTATCTTGTCCATCTGCACCATGTTGCCTAATGAGGTTTTTATAATAGTTGACATCCTTTACAGCAGATACTGAACCTGAACTGGTTTGATAAGGCTTTGTACTGGCAGTGGGTTGTGTATTGTTCAAAACAGTATGCAAGTTCCCAGAAGGAGGTAATGGAACTGTGCTTTGTTCACTAGAAGAAAACATGAAAGATGCAGATCGCTTCACCCCAGATGCCAGAAATGAATCTGGCTGAGGCTGAGTATGTAATGCAGTTGGCATTGGACTTGACATGTGAAAATTATTGTTGACAGGTCTGGGCATATGAGATTCAGGTGTAGGTGTGGACATAAAAACAGAGGGGGATATTGGTTTACTGGATACTGGCCTAGACAATGGAGCTGACGCAGTTGCTGGCTTATCATGTGCAGAAGACACGATTGAATACGATGGAATTGCAGGAGCAAACAGAGTTGTTGGCTTACCAGATGTAGGATTGAAAGATGAAACTGATGGAATCGCAGGCTTCAACCCAGAAAAACCCACAGAACTAGTGTGTGAGTTCCTAGAAGCTGCCACATCGAGTGTAGATGTAAACAAAGGAACTGAAGGAGCGGCAGCTTTCAATCCAGAAGTGGGTGTAACCATGGAATTTGAGGACGAACTTGCAGTGGTGGCTGCAACTCCACGCTCATTGATCAAAGTCTCAATCATTTTTGGGTCATTTAAAATTTTTACGAGTAGATCCATATCAATTAAGCCTCCTTGATCATTACTCTTCAAGATGGCCGCCACAACTTCAGAGGCTGCAGCTGCGTCAGCTTCCAAACTAGAAGATACCCCTGCTAAGGGCATTAGACGAGCATCTGAGGAGACAGTACGGGAGGAGTTACAGTCTGAACTAATGGAAGTTGTTGCTGACATGTGTTGATGCAAATTCTGTGGCTGAACATTGGGATGAGTGTTCACTGCTGCTGCTAATTTAGGCAAATTAGTCATAGACTCTTCCTCTTCGATGGGAATGATGGGGATGAGAGGAGTACTGTTATCATCATATTCTTCCTCTTCTACATCCAACGAAACAGAAGGGCTACATACCCAAACGCAAGTCAACAATGTTACTAACAACAGAAAATGAAACAACACAAGGCTTTCTTAAATATTCAACATTTTACCTAGGAGGAATGGCGGAGGGTCGGGGATAAACTGCTTCAAGCACTCTTATTTCTCTCAGCTTCTGAACCTCTTTCTCCCTACTTTCTTGCCCAGCTGCAACTAGCCAATTAGGACTGAACACAAACTGTATTGAAGAGTAAAGTAATCAACATAGTGACAAAAGAATCTGAAACAACCAGTTAAAGAAAGCAGAGTATGAAACGTAATAGTTTAACAAAAAAATTACAATGTGAAATACATATTGCTAACAAAGGGTTGTGGTAAATACCAAGCAGCAGAAAATTACCGAGAGAGGGCATTCCCATTTTATCTTAGGAATGTGGGAGAATTGAACCTTCGATTGGTTAGGGAAATGACCGCTTTCGAACCCAGGAGGTAAATCGATAGATTCATTAGTACTAGAACACAACATTGATGACGCCTTTGCTTCAAGACTGTCTTGTAAATTCAGGCCAACTTTTGACGGGTAATCTTCGGACAAGAACAATTTGACCTGTTAGGTCATATAAATTAGTATTAGTGCTAAAAGAGAAAGTGTATATCACAAATAGGTTTGAATGGAAGTATACAGGACTACATATTTATACATTAAGATTCTATATACAAATCCTAAGATAAGAAATTCCCTGCTAGCAAATACTACCATTTAACACTTAATAGACTAAGCACATGAAACAGACTAAATTAGACACATAATTATGCGCATAGATATGAAGAGCAGAGGACCAAATACACAATTTTAAACGTGTTGCTGCTGCAGAAGGTAAGACAGAACAGATAGACATGAGTTGTTTTCGGCAATATCATGGGTACTAAAAGAGCTACTAGACATGGATGTAAGGAGTATGTGGGCTTTTTTATGTTTAAGAGAGATAGAGGAGAAAGAATAATAGCAGCAAGAAGGATCTGTTTGCTAAGATGCACCATACGGCATTTTGCCTCCCATGACGTGTTTGATACGCTCCGAACCACCAACATACTCAGAAACGCCATAAACATGTGCCAGCTCATAATCAGCGACCCTTATTAAAAAATACATAAATCCCGACATGCTCTTAATACAATAATTTATGTTGAATGCTAAAGCTCACTCATTAATTGCAACAAATGCAATTTATATCACATTGATTCATCAGTAAACGGGATACGCAATACTAATGTTTAAGAGGTATGTTTTCGTTTGAAATTTCTGACTTACAATGATATTTATTGTATTTTGTGAATTTCATATCTTTTATATGCATAGCCTTAAGAAATTGTATTTCCAAGAAGAAAAGAAAAACAACAACAAACGTATCTGATACTTGTATCCAAGTCTATGCACCGTAAGGGTATCTGCAACACTAACTACTGTAATCCAACACTCCAGACTACTACGTTCAAGTGCTCAACTGTGACCATTCAGTAGTGCCCAAACTATGCTCTGCTATGCACCTATACTATAATAGTAGCCTCTTGACCAATTGAGATGCTATAGACAACACTGCTCCCTAATTCCCTTTCTTTATCCCACAAACTTCAAATCTCCAACAATCCAATCCCTCAATATATTTCATCATAAATAATGGCATTAACGGAAGATGCGCATAACACACCAAAACAACAATGTTTTGTGCCAAAACTCGGTATGCATGGGCTTATTTCAGAGTCATGCCTTCTTCCATAATCAGAGAATGCCCTCTTTGCTTTCAGCCGGGTATTTTTCAACAACAGGATTAGAACATTTGCTTGATTGCTCATCCTGATCATTTTACGAGAAAAATGCTTTCATCGTATAGGAGCTAATTACCCAAGACGTCAACAAATATGAACATAGATAAATCGAAATTAGCAGTTCCAATGGCAACTATGTAATAAGTCTTTCAATATGAACACAGCAGTCAAATTCTCAATCTAATGTAAGATCGTATGATTTTACGATCTTCAGAGCCTAGGGATTGACCACAGTTTGACACACAACCTAGCGGGATCACAAATACTTGCATGTTGGATCAGTAAGATCGGACAGTTTTCGGTAATCCAAGGGTTTGATCAGTAATTGGGTCCCACTATATTTTGCGCGATCATAGGGCTTGGTCAGTAATATGCATATATACGAATATGTGAATATATATAATGGCTTTTATTATTTCTGTAGCATCATGTTACGAGTGTTACGATCCCCACAATTTACGATTTCGCTCCCCTTTCCCCTTTCCGATCCTAAATAAAATCAAGGTTTGGACTATCTAGGATATGAATGGCATGCAATTAATAACCTGACTTAACAAAAATACACTTAAGCACAAATGTGGTGACAAAATAATCAGATGGAGAAGAAAATCTTGCCAAATTGAGCATTATAAAAAATTTCATTTGAAGTAGTTCATGAATAAATGCATAATAATGTGATACATCAATAAAACTCATGTTCAGGTACAAGTTAAAGAACTCCATAGTTTCCTGCATGCAGAGCATCATTGTCATAAGAGAGCTATAACCTACAAAGAATTCTATGAAATTGGTCCATAGGGACACATCAGATATAATTCAGTGGCTACACTTCCATTAGAGTCGCACTTTAGTAAAACGGAATTAGACAGCATGTATTGTTATTTTCTCTTTACTTCTACCATTTAGTGGAAGCAATGACTATTCATCAAATTTGCCTATCAAAGACCAACTAGAACTTATATAACGAAAAGGAAATTGACATGATATAATGCCTTAAACATGTATCTTTCAATAAATTACACTATCAAAGGCATTTTGATGGATATCACTAATTATCGTTGTTGCTTTACTTGTACTTCATTTTTGTTTCGCCAAATTATACACACAAGACTGGTGTAATGTCTGTGATATTGTTTCTAAAATACGCATTACTTGGAATGGCATTTTCTTTTTTATTTTCCTCTCCATAATAAATTGCATTTATTTCTCACAATTCAACATTGAATCCACTGTTATGTCGCTTGTCATGCATGGATGTCAACATCTTGACTCGTAGACTCATCTGAGTTTACGTCTCTAAGTAGGGAAATATATTTAAATATATATATTTCTATAAGGATAACAACTATATAGTTGTGCATAGACAAAGACGTAGATTGGGAACAAACATGCTGAGAAGCCTTGCGGGTATAGTGCCATTTAGCAACTTTTGGGTCTAATTTTGTGACCACCTCCAAATTGCTAACTAAGGTATAAATATTTAGAAAACTCGATTGAGTTTTTTAAGATTCATTCAAACTCAGCTCAAAATCACATGAGTTTATACCTTAGTGAGCAATTTTGAGGTCACAAAATCAGAAACCAAAACTTGCTAAATGACACTATTTCACCCCAAAGGCTTCTCTGCATGTTTGTTCACAATCTACGTCTTTGTCTATGCACAACTATATATATGTTGTCCTTATAAAAATATATACTTAAGTATTAGTATTCAAAATGACTAGATTATGTTTGGCAAGACAAATTTTTGGATTTTTAGTAGTTAGCTTATAGCTTGTAAGCTCATATGACAAAAATAGGCATGTTTGATAATTTTTTTTTTCTCCAAGCTTATAGCTTTCCTTTTTACTAGCTTATAGCGTTTTTTGATAAGCTACTTCAAGTAGCATTTGAGCTTGTAGCTTATCATTTTTTTTCAATTTTTGCCTTGGTATCTTACTGGAAGAAAAAAAAACATTATTTTTTTTTTACTAAAAATATAAATATTAATTTAAAATATCTTTTTTATGTCATTTCATATTCACTTGTTTAATGACTAGCCCATGTTTCAAAACAATTTTTCAAAGACATGGTTTCAAAAGAGTTCAACTCTATTTACAACAAAATAATTTGTTTTATGGATCATGCTAGCAAGTGCCCTAAGGGCCCTAAGGGCACGTGTTAAGGATTCAAAATTAGAAATGATTGATGAAATTAAAGTAGAAAAAGTTATTTTATGTTGTATCAATAAATTGAATGCACAATTTCCAAGGTAATGTTTCCACTTTAAACGTCTTAACAAATGTCCTAAGGGCACTTGTTAGCATTTCCCTTGTTTTTTTTAATACTCTCTTTTGAAAAGGGTGGATATCTAAAGAAGGAAAAACATTTGATTGAATTTTTTAATATTATTATCAAATATCGCCCTAATCAATGCATTGTGGAAGCCAATAGCAACAAATAACATATTTATACGGGCATTCCGCAATTGAGCAATCAATGAGTGCGACACTCATAGGGTTGCACTTGACTTTAGCATTGTAGGAATAAAGATTAAGATCAAGTCCAAATAGAAGTTATAACATGGTTGTCAAATTGTAGACTTGACTCGAAGACTCACCCGAATTTACTTTTACAGATAGGAAAATCGAGTTGAATTGAATACAAACCCATTTTAGCATAGTGTGACATAACATTCAACAAGTGTAAGCGTCATAGGGTTGCACTCGATTTGGGCATTGTAGGAATCAAGATCGAGATCAATTCCTGATAGAAATTATAGCATGACTGTCAAATTGTCGACTTGATTTAGAGACTCACCCGAGTTTACTTTTACAGGTAGGGAGATCGAGTTGAATTGAATACAAACCTATTTTGGCATAGCATGAATTCACAAGTGTAATGGGTTGCACTTGATTTTGGCATTGCATGAATAAAGATCGAGATCAAATCTTGGTAGAAGTTTGACTCAAACACTCGCATGAGTTTACTTTTACGGATAGGGAAATTTAGTAGAATTGAATACAAACCCATTCTAGAGCAAACTCAATTGAATTCAAGGAATCAATAAAACTCCTCAAAATCATGAGTTTGTGTACACGAATGAGCCAATTTCGAGAAAAAGAAAAACCCAAACCCCAAAACTTGCAAATTGACCATGTTTCACGATGGGGCTTTACACATATTTGTTCCCTCCTAATGCTTTCTTGCTAAGCAAAGTTGCTTGGCCACCTGCCTCGTCTTATTGTTTATGTCGATTGTCTGACAACATCCAATGAACAATCACAACTTGGCAACAAGATTGTTCGTGAAACTTTGCCACACTGCACGAACTCGTCTTACATTATTCCATTAGTTCGTCTGACTTTCTTCTATGTCTTTGCGTTGCAATACTCCTTGGTGTTTTCCTGATCATTCTTCATGTGAATAAGGCGATGTTTACTCTGCACGAAATAAAGTCATCCCTATATATATTGTGGTTTAATTTGTTATGGAACATTAATGTTAAACGATTATTTGATATTTTAATTTTATTTAGGTCAACTCATAAGAGTTTGAGTAGAGTCTAAAGAAGCTCTATGAACATGCATGACTCTCGTGTATGACAATCAACTACACTCGATAAGGCCAAAATCCTTGTCTTGCTCGACCAATGCTTTAATTTTCTTTCATTTATTAGGGAGACTCATGAAATTTCAATGATTCTTGCCATCTTAAAGTCGGGCCTCCTTTCCCAACTCCCATCACTTCGCCCAGACACACTTAACATCTCTGTTTCAACATTTCTCAAAACTATCTCAGAGCACTTTCCAATGCTAGGTATTGCATATCATTATGCTAATCATTGTTAGTGACTAATTGTTCTTGGTTATGACTTATATTGATTATGACTAAGCAATGACTTTTTATTATTAGTGATGAACTGGTATTGAATTTTCAGTTCTTCATGAGTTTTCGTGATTTATAAGGGTATATTACAAACTATTTCAATTTTAGCAGTTATCTTAAGTGAAGCGTTAGTGTTAATCAACAACTCTCAAGCACCCAGACACTATCACCAACAAAGATCCTCCTCACTTTAAACAAATATGGGTCTTGTTAACATTCCTAATGAAGAAAATAAAATTTTGCCATTCCGGGTGCTTAAAGAGTGCACGGGGAACTCGTTAATATTTCACAACAAATATTTATCCTTCCTCATTTCTCATATCTACAAGTTTCATTGATCAAAATTTAGGATTTAATTTAAAGTTAGATTTTTTTAAACACCATCATAAATACTCTGATTTTCTGAATTTACTGTGATCAATGTATATTAAATTACTTGCTATAATTTTATATTAATGAGTTTTAAGATCTATTTCTTTTTTTATTATTAATTATTAATAATATTGAGAGGACACAATGCATGGAGTTTGCTTCCCTGTTACTGAAGGGTCAAAGTTCGCATCTTGCTTTGCAGTGTCAGTATCAGGTCCTATTATTATAATAAATAAAAAATTATATTATTTTTAATTTGTTATTTTATATGATTATATATATGAAAGCAGTGTCCCCTGTTTCTCCAATAGCTGTAAATGCATGAAATGTCAGGGAAAATGATTGTAAATTAAATCGTAAAAAAAAAAAAAAAAAATTAGGAGTATGAAAGTGATTGAATGATGAAAAACATATATAAAAAACAATTAATCGAAGAAGTTAGTTCTACAAATTAAGTTTAATTGAAGAAATGAATTACCTGACATAGATTAGCAGGAGAAGCCCACGAAACCCTATTAGATTTTCTTGCTCGCTTCATCATGTTAAATCTCTCAGATAGATAGATCTAACAACATTCAGATTTATAAACCGAACCGAAGAAATTGTTAATCTGAAGAATGAAAAATTAGTTAAAATTGATTTGGTATCGCGCAGAGAGAAAGGAGAGAGAGAACCCTAGAAATGGAAGAGGCGCTTTTTGTTAAAGATGGATTCGGGAAAATAGGAAAAAGAAAATGAAAAGTTACTATATATAAGCATAAGAGGGTGAGGTGTGTAGTGACGATTATGATTGTGTGTATTTGTCTGGCTGCGTCGGTTGGAAATTATCATCTATGATGGATGGATGGATGGATGGATGGATTGGATGGTGTGGGGTAATGTAATGCTATCGTACTAGGCCAGGGTGCCACGAGCCATGACCCAGTGATATTATCCATTTTCTATGTTTTTTTTCAATATTTTAATAAATAAAATTGATGTTTGTGAATAGATAGTTAGATTTTTTTTTTGACAAGAGATAGATAGTTAGATTAAAAAATATTGTAATTAATCCATGTAAAAAAATTGATGTTTTTGAATATATAAGGTGTGAAGATTTAAAATTAGGATCATAAGGATGTAGAGGATGTCGAGCTTCATTGATTGATTTAATTTATATGATTTTTGTAGATAAGGAAGTTGATATCAATTTCTTTTCTTTCATTAATTTTTACTGATTGATATGATTTACGTTATTTAAAATTATTTTGTTGTTTTATGGAGCAAACTTTCTCCCGTGTGAAAAGATTTGGGGTAGATAGGGAGTGACTTCTCTTGAAAGGGGTTTTATGAGTTCTCTTTTTCCTCTCCAGAGGATAATAAAAGGTTTAGATTTACTAAATTATGAAATTTAAGACATGGAATCTTGAAGTTGTTCTAATGGACAAAAGACTTTAACCTTGAGCGGCAACAACACTCATATGCACATATTTAGGTACATTTCTATGGTTAGTCTTATGAGTACTACTGCCCTAAAATCGTATTCGTTATTGCAAGAAGTATAGGTACTCCTTTTGTGCTAACTCAGCTACAACGAAGTCTATGTCTGGTAACCTTTGGCCTGTTTGTCAAGGTTCTATTAGATATGGATTTAAATCAACCTTTGAGATTTAAAGTTTTAGTTGAAAATGTAGGATTTGCTTAATTTTTTGCGGAACTTTGTTATGAAAATTTGTCTGACTTTTGCATTTAATGTAATAGCATGGGTAATTATATAAAAATTTGTAAGAAAGTAAATCTTGTGGAAAAAGAGGTGCAAGACAAAGAACAATCATTTAGGCTTTGTTTGCCAATTTGAAGGGGAAGGGAAGGAAAGACTTGGAAAAAAAGAAATGAGTAAGTGAAAGAAATATAGGACATTGGAAGGAGGGGCTTTGGGGGGTTTATTTTTCTTCAAAATATTAAAACCCTACTCATTTGAGGAAACTAAAAAATTGTATTGGGTGATGGTTTTGGGGGGTTTGAGAGGGTTTATATGAATTCATTAAATTTAATATATGTTGTTATAATATTTTTAAAATTAAAAATATATTAATCATAAGCATTAATTTATCACCCTATCAAAACATACTCTTTCAAAAAATGTGAAAGCTTTTTCAATTTTCCCCTATATTTCTCTCCCCCAAAGTCTTTCTTTCCCCTCCCCTCCAAACTTCCAAACAAAGCTTTAGGAGAGTACTAGGGAAAGAACCTCAAAAGCAGTTTTCTCAAACTTTTGATGGTGGGAAAGAATGAAGTAATGAACCAAAGGTCATTGATCTCGAAGCTTTTAGTTTAAAATATGGTGAAAAAACCAAGCAAGACAACACCCATGCATCCGAAAGAACGAAAATTAATGTTTCTAAATAGTTGATTACTAATAATCAACCTTTGTAACATGCTTAAGTGGTTCAAGTATACGATGGTGATAACTTTAGGTTGTTAGACAAAAATAAAGCTCTAGTGCAAAATGATAAAACTGACTCTCAAGGCTCATAGTTTGTGGATACCATACAATACAAATAAATTACGAAGAAGGAAACATGTTTAACGAAGTGACAACTCAAAATAAGAATATATAAATGTAGTGCAAAATGATACGGCCTCTATCAATGAGACTTGGGCAAACATTTCAGAAAACGAGGAGGTTGAGGCTAGATTACCAAGTGAATTAGAAAATGAACTAGTTGAACAACTCTAGGTTTTCATCAACCAACCTTATGAAACACGAATAAACAACAAACAATGCCAACTCTAGTTAATAAAAATAAACATTAAACTAGATTAAAGGTTGGTACATCTAAACCTTTTAAATGGGATGCATCTTTTTTAGCACAATGGATATATTCTCAACACCCCCTTAAGTTGGCACTGAAAAGGCTTATTACTACTTATATGACTTGTGTTATTATGATTGCAAAATCATGGGTAAATCTTGCTTCATTCTCTAGTTTTTGGATGAATATTTTAGGGCTTAGAATTATTATTTATGAACAATAGAAATGCCTTTAGTGTTTATGTTAAGGTTCTTTTAACCCTACCATCATTGCTTATGATGATCAATTTGTTTCTTTTACTTTATCTTATAATAGTTTGATCTTTAAAATGACATAAATCCATGACGCATGAGGTTAATGTCGGCGGGGAGTGATCGTCGGTACATGTGACACGTGCAATGAGTAGTTCCTGACATGATTATAAGTAAGGGGCATGTGAATGAATGAATGAACCAAACCACATCGGAATGAGAGGGATCATGATGTCGTGTAGGCATGTAACTACACAGATGTAAAAAAAGCCTATACTTATTTATTGTTACTATCCATACCAACAAGATGTGTTTCTTTTCAGTAGCCCAATGGATAAGAACTCAATAGTCGTGTTTACCTTGAAGTAATATTTGGACATGTGACTTTATGGGAAGTTTCCCTGAAAGTGTGTAGGTGAGGACAAAATAAGCCGAAAGAACTCATGTTGGTTTGTGGCGTCAGCCGACAATCCTAAAAATAGTGGGGTGTTATACAATTTATACCTCCACATGTTGTGTTAAGACAACACTTTTGTGAAGCAATCGCCAACTCTTCATCATGCCCATTGGTGCTTATTTAATGACTTTAACATCATTTTAGTGGCTCATGAACACATGTTTAGCTTCCTACGAATGAACTATTTTCTTGCTCTAATTCTGATGATTTGTTGCATCTGATTACTGGAGGTGCTCGTTTCACTTTGTCTAATGGTAAAGAGGAAGATGCCATATAAATAGGAGATTGGATAGATCAATATGCACGACTCTTTGGCTTGACATATGTATAGTTTAATTGTTTCCGTTTTATTAAAGCATGGGTCATACCATATACCTGTTTTGATTTTGACTGAGTTTCAAAACAACTTACACGTGGTTTCCTCTCAATCTTTTTTAAGGCGTGGTCTTTACATGAACATTGCAATAATATCATAAAAGACAGTTAAAACACTTCTATTATAGAATGTCCAATGTATGTTTTGTCTCAAAAATTGAAGAATTTCAAAAATAGGTTAAAAGTTTTGAACAAAGAAGTATTTGGGAATATACATGTTTTAGCGAGAGAATATAAAATGAAGTTGCATGATGTTCAAAACTAGATAGATACCTCAAGTCACGTATAAGCTTTTTGAAATCAACAAAAAATGACTCAAAATATACTTGACAAAACTTTGAATAAAAGCTTTATAAAAAGAGAATGTCACTAATTACTTTTACATGATAGCCAAAATAAAAAATACCCCTAAGTTGATTACCTCACTTGGAGATGTCAACAACATTCTCAATGAACCGTAACATATTGCAAACCACCTCACAAATTATTATATGAACTTGTTTAGTACCGACTATTTTTTACATGTGAACAATCTAGTGGAGGATGTCATTCCAAAGTTCTTTGATGGTAATGTTAACAACACTCTCACAATGATGCCTTCTTATGAGGAGATTCATAATGTTGCCTTTTCATTGAGCATGGATGGAGTACCAAATGTTGATAGTTTTGAGCACACTTCTTTCAAACCTATTCATAATACTTGATATGGTTGATGTAGTTTTGGAGTTTTTTCACAAATGGTTGGATTTTCCTAATTCAAATGAAAATACTGAAGGTGAGAAAAACACAAGAATGAAGGTTGAATTGTGTTGATTTTTTCAAACATTTTCTAAGTGTTTCATAAGTTCAAAGTCTGAGCAGGGTTTAAAGTCTAAGTGTAGCAGATAAAAACACACGCACACACACAGAAAAAGAGAGAGATAGTAGAAACACAAGAATTTATACTGGTTTCTCTCACAAACCGATAGTAGTCTAGTCCCCTGCACTTCGAAGGGATTTTACAATAACCACTACTGACTACAATTGCTCAAGCACACAAGCAAGAGACTTTCAATGCTCAGGTATGCAAGCAAGGGACTTCCAAATGCTCAATCCCAACTGAAAGAGACTTCTACAATCTCATTTAATCAAATAAAAGATTGTTTGATTTTATACTTGATATACAATTAGAGGTGTAAGCAATTACAAAATATAGCACACTCCTAGGACTTAAAATTTCTTAGATATGAATTTAGTAAGAAATCCTAAGTGTTTATGCGCTTTTGAATTTGACAGAATAAGAGCACAATTTAGAATTGCAAAGTCTTGTTAAATTCTTCAAGTCATTAACTCTTCAACTCTTTATATAGGCAAGGATAATGAGAGACGTTGGAGAGTGCCTACACATTAAGAGTCGTTGAGAAACATCAAATCAAAGACGTTAGGATGTTACCTGATATGATTAACGTTGTTTGAAAAGACATTCAAAATCCATTTCTTCAAATAAAATTATTTATTTCATTGCTTTTGTCCTTAAATTCGACTTAGCACATGATTCAGAAGAAGACAAAGTCTGACATGTCCTTCAGAGTCTTATATTCTTCAGAATCTGATAACCTTCAAAGTATAATTTGCAGCAACCTTTGAGTGCAACTCTTCCTCTGATCCAAAGTGTGACTTCTGGTTAGCTTTCCTTCAGATATTCTACAAAGTTTTATAGCTTATTTTGTGTTTCTAATGCTCTTATATATGTTCAAACCTTCTTAAATTTTAATCCGCGGTCCTGCACACTTAAGCATATATTAACACATCCAATTGTTCTTTAATACTTTGTTATCATCAAAACTTTAGAGACATTGTACATATCCAATTTTGTTCCAACAAATACCATTGTTGTGATTCCAAAAACAAGACTAATACTTTTGGAAAATACAACGTTTGAATAAACTTAAATCAAGATTTTGATTATAATCTGACCTATGATGACATTTTGAAAGTGCTTATATCTGAAAAATGAAAATCAACATGAGATTAAATATTAATTATACTAGTGAGCTTCCCAAGTTGAGGAAAACACAATTTTGCTACCAAACATTTTTTTTATTAAAACATAAATAAGAATTTATATACAATCAATTTCAAAATCACCCATCAGATATTCAGCGAGTTCCTCTAAAAAAAAAGATATTCCATGAGTATGTTTTTATACTTTCGCTTTTATACTTCATTAGGGTAAAAACTCACCTAAGGTCGAGCACAACAACGGGACCCAACCAAACCCGTAGAAACCGGAGGCATGTTTTGGGCTACGGTCGAGTGCATATGGTTGGAGCGAGTCCACATGTGAACATATTCAGGTCCATGTGGGTGTGTACGATCGAGCCCAATTTTGATAAAACTCAAACCGCTCTACCCGTACCCGGCGACATATGGACATAAAATAACCCTACTGTATATAGATTTTTACTGGTATTGCGCCGCTTCCATCGCCAATACATGTTCAATACCAAATTAAAGTCTCAAACCCTAGTTTCTCCAATCTCCATCTTCATGCTCTCATCGCAAACTCTAAATCAAAAACATAGTACCCTTAAATTTCTAATTTCTCCACTCTCTCATCACTTCTCTCAAACCAATCATTATCGCATGTCACCCACCCCTTTTGTAAAAATACAGAAACTTTTGTTCTTTTCCTCTTCTTTGTCCCTTGATTTCAAAATCGAAATATGACATCTCAATCACCCACCTCTCAAGGTGTGCCATTTTCTTGAGATATCAAGTTTGCTACCTTTGATTTATGACTACCCGTTACAAAAGTTTTGTCATAGTCCAAGAAAACACTTTTCATTGATAAAGGTGATATGATTTGATGTTGTATAAATGAAATTGTTCATGGGCTTGATATGGTATATCGATTATTGATATTTTTTTATGATATTCTTTTTGTTCAGGAAGATTTTGGTTAGTTTTTACTCACAAGTTGTCGTTTTTACTATTCTGAGAATATCACTATGTTTGGGTTTGGTTTTGATTTTTTTTTCTCTCACTTGTTCTCTCTTTTTTTTCTTTCTTTTTCTTACTTACCACTAACCGTGCAAAACCGTATGGAAAACCACACAAACCACCACCCGACCAATCCGACGCTACAAATGGTCGAAAATGGTTGAGATATTGTCCTCCTTAGCTCTGCTTGATTTTGTGATTTTTGGTCTGAAACCGATCGAACCCGTCAAATGTTCTACCCTAAACCCACCTCATATGTATAATACCTTATCAATTGCAAAACATATTGAGGTCCTCAAAGGTGAGAAAATTGAGAACCAAGTAAAAAGTTGACGAGACTTCTTAAAAGTATATGGGTCTAACTGACAAGCACAATGATTCTTAACTCCCACAATCAACTTTCCCCACTTTCCCTTCACACACGTTACCGCTTGGGACAGAACAGAAAATCTGACTAGGTAGAAAAGACCTTACATATGTATAAGAAACTTTCATGCACATATGCAAGTCTTAATCTATCAATCTAAACTCATAACATTGAATATTAACATATAAGAAAATTCAATTTCTTATATCATCCACATTACACAATTTATTCCAATTTGTACTATACTTCTAATCGCACCAATCATCAAATTCCTATAACAATCGGAAAACATCGAGTATATAATAAGTAAAGTCTTGAAGATGCAAACATTAGCTTCACCGATGAACCATATCTTTCGAGGAGTCACTTTTTCACTATCTTACAATTCTTTAAAAGCTTTATAAATTAGAACAACAATAACGATTAAGAACATTCTCTTTTCAATATTCATTCTATTAGCTCAAATCTAGCACGTTATGTCACATTACAAGAATCCTATTTCCAAAGCGCAAAGTCCGACGCATTCATAGATAAGAGAGTGCATGTAAGCATGTTGTCAACGCTATTAATATTCTTGCCAAACCAAAGAAACGACGTCGTTTTCGTGTGCAAATCCGGTCTATTTACCTCACTTGACACCTCCTTTTCATTCTAGAAAATCTCAACGTTCACATCCTCGCAAAACATTGGAAAAACCAGTAACCTTCACTTCACTTTGGATACACACCTTCAAATCTCATTCATGAGAACTCGAAATGCCGATTCATCTTCCAAATCCACAACCCCTAAGAAAACACCGCCGGCGAGAAAATCCGCCGGAGAATCTCCCACAGCAAAACGCACTCCTCCGTCAAAACCCAGAAACGCTAAGAAGACGGAAGCATCGCCCGCAACCGATCCAGATCAATCTCGTAAGCTCTTTTTCCCTTTCTCTCTCGTTTCTGAAATTCTCTCGATGAAATTCAACTACAACGTATTAATTTGGTTTTCTGAAGTAATTGTAGTAGCTTGTATCAAATTATGAATTAATGAATCCTCTTATACCATGAAATTTATGATGAACTTGTTAGGTTGAAATTTGGTGTCTATCTCTATAAATATTCATTGATTTTGATAGGAATTATGTAGGGTCTGTTTGGATAAACAACTTATCATGATAAGCGCTTACTTATAAGCTCACATAAGCTATTTTTTAAGCAAAAGATAAAATATTGTTACACTGTTTTTGTATATAGGATAAGTTGTTTTTATAGGGCCCGTTTGGATTGGCTTATTTTTTAGCTTATGAAAAATAGTTTATGCAAATAAATAAGCTTTTATGTTAATTTATAAGTTCTCGCTGACAAAAATTGTATCTTCTTAAGCTGTTTTTTCATAAACTAACTTGACAAGCTTATTTATTTGCATAGCTCACAATTAAGTCAATCCAAACAGGCCCATAAGCTATATTGGAGAACTTATGAAATCGAGCTCAAATAAGCTATATTGGAAAGCTTATGAAAATTGTCATAAGCTGTTTTCATAAGTTCTCCCATACAATCTCACAAAACTTATATCAGTATATAAGCTCAAATAAGTCAATCCAAACAGGGCCTTAGTTGCTCCGTACTCAATACTGAAGAAATAGACCTAAAATTTATACATGAGATGATTTACTCCCTTGCATTGAATAATTGCAGTATTTTCGTGTTTGTAGTTTTGATTCATAGTAGAATGATTTACTCCCTTGCATTGCATAATTGCAGTATTTTCGTGTTTGTTGTTTTGATTCGTAGTAGTATAGAGGATTGTTTTTTGTTTTAGTATATGTTCTTTGATTGTGTAACAGAGAAGAAGAAATTATTAGCTAGTGCTACCACTACAAAATCTGGGAAGTGGAAATCACCGGGGAAACCGCGAACAAAAGTGGTTGCTGTCACTCCGAATTTGGAAGAGAAATTGGAGGTAGAAGCTGATGAAACTACAGTTATAGATAAAGTGGAAGAAGTTGGAAATGTTAACGACATTGATGCAGATAATATGGAGTGTGAAAAAGAGGGGGAACAGGAGCCGATGGAAGTGGATCAACCTGTTGTTGAAAAAGTTTGTGAATTGGTCGAAAAGGGAAAGAGTATAGTAGTAGAGGCTGAACCAATTGTTTCTCAGGATGGTTCGATTTCTTTGAAACAACCAGGTTGCACCCTTGTGGACCTTAATATTTCTGTGGCCGATAATGAAGATTATACCGATGTGAAGGAGGGAGGGGAAACGTTGAAAGAGGAAGAGTTGACTGTACAGGAGGGAGAAAGAGGAAAGCAAGAGTTGAAAGCACAGGAGGGAGAGAGAGGAACAGACAAGTTGAAAGCACATGAAGGAGAAAAAGGAACGGACGAGTTGAAAGAACAAGGAGAGAACGGAAAAGAAGAGTTGGACCAACAAAAAAGCGAGAAAGAAATGGAAGAGTTTAAAGCAGTGGAAGGAAAAGAAGGAAAGGAAGAGCTGAAAGAACAGGAAGGAGAGAAAGGAAAGGAAGAGTTGAAAGAATCAGTAGGAGATAAAGAAAAAGAAGAGTTAAAAGAACATGGAGAGAAAGGAAAGGAAGAGTTAAAAGAAGAGGATCTAGAAAACACAAAAGGAGAGGAAACGGACATTATTGGACATGAAGAGCATTCTAGTGTAGAAGTACAAGCCCAGCTGCAAAAAGATGTTGATCCCAAAAATTGTGGTGTTGAAGGGGCAAAGAGTGGCGAATCGATAGATCTTGGGGAACAAGAGAGGGTGCAGCTTGAGGATGAAGATCCAGAGGAAGATCCAGAGGAAGACCCAGAAGAAGATCCTGAGGAACAGCCCGAAGACACTGAGACATTGGATGAAGAGCATGACGAGCATATGGAATATGAAGCCATCGCAAAGCAACGAAGAATTAGGAAAGAGCATGAGATATTTGTTGGTGGATTGGATTGTGATACTACAGAGGAAGATCTGAAAAAGGCTTTTCAGAGGATTGGGGAGGTACTGGAAGTCAGGTTGCATAAAAATTCTTCAACAAGTAAAAATAGGGGCTATGCTGTTGTGAGGTTTGCTAATAAGGAGCATGCAAAGAAAGCTTTGTCTGAAATGAAGAACCCTGTTGTACGTTTCTGTTCTTATTCTTAATTTCCTTGATGTTGTGCTCCCGAGTCCTTGCACTGTTGTTTGACCTACCATTTTTTTTTTAGATACGTGGAAAACGATGCGGCACTTCACTTAGTGAGGATAATGACACATTATTCTTGGGAAATATTTGCAATACATGGACAAAACAAGCTGTAAGTGTCTAGTAGTTTTTTTTCTTCTTTTGTTGCTTATACTTTACTAGCCTGGTTTTTTATCTCATGTGTTTTGAATATATGGATTACAGGTTAAACAGAAGCTGAAGGATTATGGTGTAGAAGGGGTTGAAAACATTACACTCGTACCAGATGTTCAACATGAAGGCTTGAGCCGGGGTTTTGCTTTCCTTGAGTTTTCTTGTCATGCTGATGCCATGCTCGCATATAAGAGACTTCAAAAGCCTGATGTCATCTTTGGTCATGCCGAGCGAACTGCTAAGGTAGCCTTTGCTGAACCGATACGTGAACCAGACCCAGAGATAATGGCACAAGTGAAGTCTGTGTTTATTAATGGTCTACCTCTTCACTGGGACGAAGATCATGTGAGGGAGCGTCTGAAATCTTACGGTGAAATTGTAAAAATTGTTTTGGCAAGGAAAATGTCCACATCTAAGAGGAAGGATTATGGATTTGTGGATTTTTCTACGCATGAAGCTGCTTTAGCTTGTGTTGACAGTGTAAATAAATCAGAACTGGGAGATGGGACATCAAAGGTATATAATCTTTTGCCTTCACTGTGCTTTTGTATTTTAAAGGAGTTAATCTCTTGTTTCCTTTGCTTTCGCTGCTGTGTTTTATTTTAAAGAATTTTCAGTAACATGGGGAAAATTGGAATGCTATTAATTTTAATTGCCTTTTTTTAATAATAATAGAGGACTGAAAAGGAACTTCCACTTAATTGATATCCTTTCCCTCTTCCCCCTATTTCTTCCTCGAAAATTTGATTTCCATCACCTTAACAGTCTGTGGGCTTAATTTTTGTATCCTAGTAATTCATTTTCTTTTTGTTTTGTCCTGATCTGGTTGGCTTATTATTTTGTTAAATAAAGCTCATAATTTTTGTCACTCTTTTCAGATAAAATTGAGAGCTAGGCTTTCAAACCCTTTGCCTAAAACGCAGGCTGTCAAGGGCGGCATGTGTGGTGGCCTCCATATTGGTCAGGCTAGGAGTGAAGCCTACCCAAGATCCGGTAAATAAATCTTTCTCCTCCAATAAACTTGAAACTGTATCTTTTTGACATCATTTTGAATTATCCAAACACAATTTTTACAGAAAGGGGTTTTGGGCGGGGGCGGGGAAGACGGCCCTTCAACAACAGGGGAAATTTCAGTAGGGGCAGGAGTTTCTATCATCATGGGGGGCGCGGTCAAATCAGAAGAATGGGTTTTTGGGACGAACCTGATTTTAGTATGCATCCGGATTTCCATCAGCGGCAATTTGGTCCACAAGGTCGTTTGCTGAGCTTCTAGCATATTTTGAGTTGAAGTCTCTTACAAATTACGATATATCAACGCATTGATGTGTTTTTTTTTAATGATCTTAATATTTTACTGTAATGTCAAGCAGGACCTATGAGGGGCGGGCACTATGCAGGTAGTCGAGGTGGTGCTCCTTTTGCTGGTCCATCTAGACATTATAATGATAGAGCATGGTATGGTATCCCTGACGGAGGCCCCATTGAGCCTATTCCTCCAAGAAGGCCCTATTCTCCAGGTGGACAGTTTTATGGTATCCCTGATGGAGGCCCCGGTGAGCCTATTCCTCCAAGAAGACCCTACTCTCCAGGTGGACAGTTTTATGGTATCCCTGATAGAGGCCCCGGTGAGCCTATTCCTCCAAGAAGACCCTACTCTCCAGGTGGGCAGTTTTATGGTATCTCTGATGGAGGCCCTGGTGAGCCTATTCCTATAAGAAGGCCCTACTCTCCAGGTGGACAGTTTGACATGCCTTTTATGGGAAGGCATGTTGATGATCCATATCTATATGATGACAATATGCGTGGAATCAAACGCCCATTTTATATGACTGTAAGCTTTTGTTTTGTTTTTACTTATGTGTATGGTTGTATATTCCCATACAAATTTGTTTTAGCCCGAAAGACACCTGGAAAATACTAATTAGTTTCATTTGTTTTTTTAGGACCCTGAACCTGATTACATGGGGCCTAATAGATATCGCCCCCGATTTGATTATGCGGACCCATCTGTATTTCACGGAACTCGACATCATGGTCTAAACTTTGCCTAATTTTTTTATTTTTTTTTAAAAGGCTTCATTTTTCTTTCTTACTTACTGATTGTATGGTTGTATTCTTGATAACGCTTTTTGATATATAGATTATGCCGGTGCTGGCAGAGGACAGTACCCGCCGGACTATTATGGTTCTGACGTGAGTGAATGTTATTTAACTTATTTTTATTTTTCACATTATATAATTGTAATATTAGTGATCTGTTGTGATATTCATGTTGCAGCATGGTGGAGGTCCATATCCATCTTTTTATGGCGGTGATGGCCCACATGGACACAGATACTATTATTAGTGCGAAGAACCTTCTGGTAAGGATTATTTTCATGAGTTTTATATTTTAATTTGCTGCAGTGGATATTTTTCCTAATATTTTGTTTTATTTCAATCATGTTTAGGTGGATCTGGAACAGACGGATCAACATCTTCAATTAGGAGCATGCGACTTCTCGAATATACAACTTTGAAGTTGCTTTTTTTATTTTATATATACTTCTCTGTTATTCCCGCTGCATCTGTTTTGTTTCTATTTTTCTATTATAGATCATAAAGGGGGGATATAGACTAAGCCATTGAATCTGTGTGGGATAGGTTGCCTCTCAGGTCTTGGAGAAGAAGGTATTGTGGAATAGGCTAGATTTCCTTTGTTGACTTAGGTATGATATGATCAGGGACTTGTTTATGAGGTTGCTTTGTTAATGTACACTATACTTTATGATCAATCAAGTATCATTTTGATGATTGGAAACTTGAAAGTTTATAGGACTACCAGAAGCAAAATCTTCCAGGTGATAGATTTATCTTTTAAGTGACAGAGAAGGAATGATATTTGAATATTTCATATGGTGAGGCTCTTGCAGTTCTTATGAAGGATCTGGAGAATTTACTTATTTTACGATTAGGAGCTATACTTTGGTCTGAACATAAAGCCTCACCATATTTTTGGAGTTCTTTTGATTGAGTAGGATCCTTTTGAATATTTATTGCCCATACCAAAGCATCCTTTTTATGGAAAAACCATTTGTTTATCGAACTTCTGGAAGATAAGGCTGACCTTTAATGGAATGGCGTTCATGAATGCTGTTATAGTTATATGGAGAAAACAATCTATTTGATTGATTTGGTTCCTTATGATGCCAAGTAATGGTTATTTTGGGTATACTTGAGGAGATCTCCATTTTATTACTTTTGGGTTTCTGATGTACCATTGGCATCAACTAAGAATGAAATCACTTGGTATGGAGTGAGAATGTCTGATGGTGTGGGCATCTAAGGATGCATGCACCTTTTTAATTGTCATTGAAATTTATATTGGATGATTCTGTAAAGCATTTAGTGAGCTTCCAAGCAAATGGATTTGTTGGAAAAATAATTATTCATCTTGGGATTAAGACTACTAGGTTCTCTCTTTCTGTGTTTTTTTTATAGATTTTTTTCTTGGTGAATAGGTAGGTGGTGGGTGCAACGTGATAGGAGTAGTACTACTCTGGATCTAGGGCCTGTTTCTTGAATATTAATGACTGTCATGGAAACAGGCTCTCTCTACCTTCCAAATCTGATGACTAGGGTATATTTAGGAGAGATAGTTGATTGAATAAAATTATTTGGATGAGAGATAGTGTTTGGTTAAGAGAGAGACAGTTACAAACGTAGAGATGATTGAGGGTATAGAATCCCTAGCCCATTCTCTGTCATACATAAGAGTTCAAGGTGTAATGTGATTTAGTCGGATATAATAATAATTGTTCAAAAACAGTGAAGGTCGCCTAGGAATATGACCTGGATTGTAGATGTACAGTGTGCATAAGCTTTGCTAGTCATACATTATGTTCTCATTTTTCTTAATGTAGATTTTTCTGGGATTTTCTTCAAGTGCCATAAATTGCTGTTCTCCAGTTTTAGAATACTAAGGCTATGTAAATTATTGAAGATAGTTAGCATTCCTTTGCTTTTAGCTTTCATCTGTCTTTCAACCATCATATGTTTGTGATGATTTATCAAATTATGAAGGGTGTTTTGATTAAAACAAGGTGAAGTTGCTGTGTTGAAAAATGTATTGAATATACAAGATGCATATTTGTTTGGGTGTTTCTGTGCCTGTTGATTGCATTTTTACTATCAATCTTGTGGGCATGACTTATTATTTCCCTGTCCTTTATTTTTCTATGAAATAAATCCAAATTCTAGGGTGCTGAAGGAAAACATGTGGTCTGCAGTGGATCATTATTGATAATCAACGGATCAAGTAGTCATACTAATTTTTATGATGCACAGTTTATAAACGTTTATTATTTTTTTTCCCACTCTCCTTGGCCACTCAATGGTCAACTTCTCCCACCTGCGAGAGCCATTGTCAACCAAGATTTGTGCTTGCTTTGCACTTGAAGAATGTCATCAAGATGACAGAAATCATCGGTGGCAGCCTACCCTTGATCGAGCCCCTTCTGAAACGTAGTTCATGAGAAATATGTTTATTTTACTTTGGAACAAGTGTAATGATCTGCAATTTATTCGGTCTGACGCTGCTTGAAATATTTGGTTCACATAGTAGCAAATTTAATCATCAATATCAAGTCGGTACGGATATTGAAGAAAGCACGTACAGTCCATCGAGATGAACGTGGAAAAGAAAATAAAAGAACTGTTACCTAAATTATCAGAATAGTGATGGTTGTATAAGTGTTTTTTAGGCTGATAATGATAAAAAATTTAATTCAGAAAATGACTACTGTTTTATACCAACCAAAAAGTAATGAAAATTGATATGCATATTTACAACCAGTCCCAGAACAACAAGCAATCCCACATGGCCACATAGTAATCCGGATGGAAGGCCATTCTATGGTTGCAGAAGTATATTGTAAAAGAAATACATAGGCTACAAGCTTTATTTAATTAGGAATTCCCACTTGAAATTTCATTCACTTGTGTCAAAGAATGGTAGAAAATATTCTAGTCATTTTTGGTCTTGCATGCAGATATGTTCAAATGGCAACGGTTGGACAATTTGGTCCACTTAGCTGCAG
>Ga0315913_1001758_pt1 | contig 24517 bp, 14 predicted proteins | sample MpolsnodulesMG_FD_207736 | JGI IMG/M metagenome (GOLD analysis project Ga0315913, IMG submission 207736) | Medicago polymorpha root nodule microbial communities from Los Angeles, California, United States - small nodules | ecosystem: Host-associated > Plants > Roots > Nodule | place: USA...
CAGAAATGATACGTATGTGAAGAGAGAAATCACTTGCTGCAATACCAATGTGATAAAAATTGTTAGAATCAAGTCCGTAACGTTTTACATAAAAAAATATATATAATTAACTTGTACCTAATCCAAGGCAAATGTTCATATTTGGGTGAGAGTACCTTTCAAAACCAAGTCTCACACTTCAAGGAAAATGTCTCTACTCTAAAAATGAGCCAGAGACACTGATTCTAAAATGTCTCAACTCTAAAATAAAGTGAACCATACTCTAGAAATGTCTCAACTCTAAAATAAAGTGGACTCAAAGCAAAAACATACATCTTGTTCAGATCCCAACCACTGATTCTGTTGAAATATGATGCACATTTCTAGATATTTCTAGAATACATTAGAAAAAACTAGAATAACATAAAGTTGCTACATGTTTCTAGATTGTTCTATTAATGTCTATGTTAAAGCCTAGAAACATCTAAAATAATCTTGTGTAGATAAGGCAAACAAAGGCCTAGATTATTCTAGTTCTAAAATCATCTACAAGCACCTATAAATAGACTTATAAGGGTGCAATTGTATTCAAGTCTTTGAGATGCAATGTCAATAATATTGAAGGCTTCACCAAATCATATTCTCTCCTCCTACAATAAGCTACTGCCAATGTGTGTCATCTTGTCCCATACCACTGAACACTCCACCACTATAGCTCCCTCAACTATATATCTACTAACAGTGGCATCTGAGCTGCGTTCGATCATTAACTGGGCATAGCAAAATACGACCTCGTGTCACCAACTATATATTCTACAACATGAATTCTACTATCCTACTAAACTAGAAAATTTAGTCCGCGACTTAAACACGAAAGAAGTACAGGTAGCCACATGGCCCGACTCTGTTTGAGTTCAAACCCAAAACTAAGTCGGTGGTTGCACGTGCTTATTAGAAACCAACAAATTGAGAGACGGGGTTAGAGGGAAATCGTACAATTTACTACTATTATTTTCAGCTTTTGACTTTTGAACTTTAACCCTAACTGTCTTTTTTTCATTTACTATTTGTTTTTGATCAGCGTCGGTTCAATGTGAGATGGAGGACAGAAGTAGAGGAAGAGAAGAGACAAAATAATATGTAAGGAAAATAGGGAGTCCTTGAGGTCATCCTTTGATTGTGGCCTAAATGCAAATCAGTAGCACTCGCACAAAATGATGGAGGGAGGGAGAGAGTGAGAGAGAGAGAGAGAGAGAGGTTTGTCTATTAATTTTAGTTAAAATGTTTTCTTATTATGTTTCTACAATTAATTTTATTCTCTCCATTTCTTTTGTAGAAAATGAAAGTGTGATGTAAATAGAGATGATGAACATGTCTTATATTTTGATTTCAAAGGGTTTTTTTCCCATATATAACTATAAATAAAGACCCAATTTTTTGTGCTTTATACCTCTAAACTTATTCAATGTTTGCTTTGTGTTACTCAAGTATACTTTACCCAAGTTCAACCCCTAAACTCATTCCAACCTCAACCATAGAGTAGAGAATAAGAACTACAAGGAGTGGGAGAATGCTCTAAAAGGTAAATATACATAATCTGAAATACATTTTAATGAAGTGATTATGTAACAAACTTTATTTTAGGCTTCTAAAAAGCAAAAGTGTAAAGAAATTATTTTTTGAATGGCAAAGGACGAAGGAGATTAATTGTGCATTTGGAATCATGGATTCACACGGGTAGATATTATAATTTTCTTAAGTTTCATTTATATTTCTATTTTATTGTGAGCATCTTAGATAATATGAAGTGTGTTAAGTGAGAGATATGTCAATTATCTTATGTTTACAACTATTTGAATTAATAAATATCAATTATAGTGTGTTCTAATTCTCTCTTATTTTCTTACTATATATTTATATCTCTCTATTCATAGAATAACTACTATTCAAAAGTAACTAATGCTAAGTGTGTGGTAATGAAGTGACGGTAGGCTGAGTGGTCCTTGGTATATTGTGAAGTCTACAGAGGGAGGAAACATGTGTTGTAACACATGAGTGGAGTGGTTGTAGATTAGGCACTTGTTTGATGTTGTTAGAATTAGTTAAATGGAATGTAATGTTTTTTTTTTAAAACTGCTAAATTTATTATGCAGAACTAGGTGTAAGAAACACCTTAGAACGCAAAAAACCAGAAAATACAGGGGGTCTGTAAACACGGAAAACAGCACAGAAAAACAGGCAGCACCAAACTGCTGCTATAACAACTAAAAACGGCAAAGCAAAGGCCCCTAAATGATGCCAACAACTCCCAAAACAGGCGGGCAGCAGTGGTTATAGCAGCAACCTACAACTGTAAAACCAAGCAAAAAACCAGAACCCTACAACAGCTTCAAAACAGTAGCAGCACCCACACAGTAGCAGAAACCAGGCGCACAAAAACAGCTGCAAAAAACCAGAACCGCAGCCACCTCCTAACTACCGAGATGCACAATCCCTCGGGTTCCAAACCCATTCATAAAACAAGCAGGCTGGGATTTTAAGGCGCGTTAGACTCCACCACCACGACAATACTTTTATCTCCTCTACTAAATCCGCTCCCCTAATCACACCATTATTGAAAATGCAATCATTTCTCGCTTTCCAAATGACCCACATAGCTGTATGCCAAATGAGTCTCAACCCCTTTTTAACCTTCTTATCGGATGCCAAATCATCCCAACAAGCCCAATGAATAAACAAATTTGGAGGCATGATGAACGTCCCCTGAACCCACCCTACAATGCAAAAACATGAGTTTCCGTTTCGTCGGCCACTCCACTTAACACACAACTCAACGAAGCATTTGGCAGTACCACATTCCTACGGAAGAGATCAATCCTAGTAGGAATCCTATTAAGGAACACTTTCCAAGAGAAAGCCACCACTTTTGAAGGATCCTTGGAATGTAATGTGTAATATGCTTTTGTATTGTCCCAGTGGTGTCATTAGATTAGGAGTGAAAAATGACAATGCTGTAAGACAATGAACTCATATTTAATACACATTATGCTAAGTGGAAGGCAGTGTAAGAAAATCGACAAATTTAAACATGCAACTTTGTTGTTGCTGGAATGAATCAAACCCAAACCGAGCAGCGCCTATGGAACAAAGATCCTTTGGTTGAACCTAAGCCTTATCACCCTCTGTTTCTGCGAGCAATTTGAAGATCCTTGGGCATAATAGTAATCATGAGTGTAATTTACAAATTAAGAAGACAGTCAAGATAATCTTGTTAATTGACATTTGTCAAGATACAGTTTTACTATCAAACCTGTGTAGATTGAGATGATACCAAACAATATTAATCACATTAAGGATGGCTGCCAAAATCATATCTCTACATTGAGAGGCCCTATGTCTGCTACAAAGTTCTAAGGCAGAAGAAGTTGAGCTAGTATCAAATATCAAACAATACCACCGAACAAAGCCAATTCCACTTAGCAAATCACTCAACAATATTAAATGTCAAAACATCAACCACTAGGGCGCACCTCTTTGTTGCTGCATAAATCACTTCTGCCCCGTGGTTTGTTATAACCTAACTCTAAACTACAGCATCATTATTAGCAAATCCAGCATCTACATTTACCTTCATCCGTCCCAGAGGAGACTTACATAACAATGATCTGGTGGTTGCCTTGGGCTAGTTCCTGTGCAGGAGATTAAATAATATCTGATATGAAGTCATGGGCAGACTGTGCTACTAACAGAGCTTGAAAAACATCATTTTCAAAAACCTTTTTGTTCCTATAAAACCACGAAAGAGTTGGGCAGCCACAAGTCCCTTACAGGCCAGCCAAGATGTTAACCATTAATACACATCTAAAATAGGGTAATGCAAAAGATTATAATTCTGAATACACTAAATCTTCACTATGTGAATGCAATTGTTCCAATTTGTAATGTTGTATACCAGTTTTCGTATAGAATTCTGAATGTTTTCGTTTACTAGTTAACATCTATTCATTTTGAATTTTACCATATTATAACAGAACCTGATATAATACAATGCATTGTATCAGTTTAATTTTGACTTATTGGTATTAATTTATTGTGAGATTTAACCTATTTACAACTAGAAAATTAAGAACTACCAATATAAAAGATTATCAGAATGAAATTCTCATCGCATCAGAAATCTTGAAGAAGCAAATTAGATGTAAACAAATGGAATTTCTCTGAACTCAGAACACATAATAGGTTAGGATTGAAACAAGATTACACACAAGAAATCATAATACACCAAACCCTAACAAAGAAAATTCTATGGGGTCTATTCTAAGCCCTCTCGCCTCTGATTCGGCGAGCGAGTTGAATATCCTTCGGCATAATGGTAACTCTCTTAGCATGAATAGCACAAAGATTGGTATCTTCAAACAAACCAACAAGATAAGCTTCAGCTGCTTCTTGAAGAGCAGAAACAGCGCTACTCTGGAATCGGAGATCTGTTTTGAAATCCTGAGCGATTTCTCTAACCAATCTTTGGAACGGAAGCTTCCTTATGAGAAGCTCTGTGCTCTTCTGATACTTTCTGATTTCACGAAGAGCAACGGTTCCTGGACGGAATCTGTGTGGCTTCTTCACTCCTCCTGTCGCCGGAGCTGATTTCCGAGCGGCTTTGGTGGCGAGCTGTTTCCTTGGTGCTTTTCCTCCGGTGGATTTTCGTGCTGTTTGTTTGGTACGTGCCATTTTGTGAAGAGAGAAAACAGAGAGAAAGAAAATAAGAGTTTTGTTAATTGAGAGAGGGAAGAGAACTGAGATGCGATGGAAATGAAGGAAGTGTTTGGGTTTTTTATAGAGAGGAATGAGTGGGAAATCTGAAAATTTTGAGAGGATGAGATTGGAAGAATAGTGGCCGTTGATAGAAATGGTTATCTACGGCTGTGAGTTTCTGATGAGAAGGGTATTTGGATTGCGATCCGTGGCATGTGAAAGTAACCAATAGGATTATTTTGATTATATTTTGTAATTTTTTTATTGAGAATTCTCAATTACTGTGTGAGTGCGGTGTTTGTAATGTAAGAGCCAAACAGGTCAAAACCCAAACAAAAAGACAACGGTGCTTTATTGATTTTTCTCTTTTTAAAAGAATTTATTGATTTTTGTATTTTTCCATTCTTCCAATAAATCAAATAAAAAAATTTATTTGAGCGTAAATCAATATATATAAGGTTATCTACGGTTGCCCTATTTGGATTGGATTGTAGCGACTCGAGTTCGTGAAGAAATAATTTTTGAAACTCCAGTTTGTACATGAACTTCACTCTATATTCACAACTCAACATGACCTTAACAACACAAAATGCTGATCTGCTGATAGTATGTAGGCGCAACAATTATAACAAACACACACCAGCATAAAACTCTGTAGTATGTAGGCACACCTATACATAAAACTTAGTACACTGGTTGTTACTTCTAATGCAGGAATCTCTATAGTTGCAGTTAATCCAAGCCTTGAGAATGAGTTCTGTAACAGTAGCATCTTGGCCAAAGAACCTCTCACAATCATTTTCCCTCTTGAAACCACCATAGTGAACTAGGATCTCACATTTTTGGCTACCATTTTGTCTCATTACCAAACATTATAGACGTCTTGAGATCAAAACTGAATGAGGTGTTGCTCACCCAATCTTTTTGCGGCTTTTTGACATCTGTTTTCATTATAGACTCTTCAGAACAAAACTGGTTTTTGATAATATTTAGCGCAACAGTTATAACAGACACACACCAACATCTGCACTAAACGTGACAGCACCGAAATTTAGTGCAATCCAAACTGAGTCAATGGAATTGAATATAAATTTGAATTCCATATGGAAAAGAAAACTCCGTGATAAAGTAGAGGATACTTCTAAACTGGAAACAATAAAACAACCAAATATTCAGCGATAAAACATACGAGGACATGCTCAAACTCAATCTACTCTAGCAGCTCTAACACCCTGTGATACACACCTAGCAGTCAATGAAGTACAGGTTGAGCAAACTCACATAAATCCTAGGCTAGCACTACTCATACTGTCAAATTATATGATTTAGTCAATGCTTAGTTAGAACATGACGGAACTAGCACTAGAATAGTACTTCAACGACAACGCAAAAGAATCTCCGTTGTTTCAATTGAAACTGTTCTGAAATTAGGCTTCTAAAACTGATCATTGTTGTTGTAAATTTCAATAATGGTTGTACTTGTAAAAGGGGTTTATCGGTTTACTTGAGGCCACTATTACGTAATAACTTCTATTATAAACCATATTTCGATCCAAATCATTAATCTCTAAATCTTTCTTAATAGTTTTACTATGTCTCTTCCCAAAGATATTTAAATTGTGTAACTTTTGCAATGATGTCATCTCAAACTTTCCCCTTTAAGATAGAAATAAACCATAAACTAGCCTACTGGAAATTATTGCAAACTTCCTACAACATACATGCACTTAATTTATTTATTTTACTTTACATAAATAACACACATTTGATACCTGATAAGTCCAGGCCACAGTTATCTTGACTCCCACAATCAACCTAGACTAAATAGTACCATTAACTTATAACTCAAAAGTCTTAAAATAAATTTGATGTTCGCTTCTGCGTTTGCCCTTGATTTATCGCATCCCAATGTCCTTTTGTCGTGCTTTTACCGAAGCTACAAATTGTAGTGTTAAACACCGCCTCACCGCACATACAAACACATATTTAGATCATATGTATGCCACAAGTTACATTAATCATTAGTTACAAATAAATCAAAAATGATCCAAGAGCACAACTCACAGACACCAATACCTATCCAACGCAAAGAAAAGTAGCAACGATAACTAAAAATCAAATGGACCCAATGAACTCTCACAACCAAGCTACATTTCTCCAATTTGGTAATCAATTTGCACCAATACCACCTCTGATGCTTTAAAACCACTGGTCAAACTCCACTACTTCCACACAGATTATGCATTTATAGTTACTAATTACTATAACTTATTTCACTAGCCATGATGCTGTAACTACTTAACAAACCATAGGAGATGCCAACTCTCATCAAGGAACTACTAATTCCCCAATTCTCCAACCAAGTGTAATGTAACAATCAACATATATAATTCATCACAAGACCATAAATGATGAAAACAAATCCAGCCAACCTGATATACTCAACTCTGCAACACTGTGACAGAAACAATATAATCTGCAAAAATCTGCATAATTCCCATGTTCCCTCCCAAACAGCTCTGCCACTATTAGATCATTATATCCCCAAACAACACATACACATCGATTATTCGATCCAGGTCTAAAACGCAATTTGATTATCTCCACTTAATATCTAATTTTCTAAAACACCCCCACACCCGCTCTGAATGAACTTTACCCACCCCATCCCAAACATTCCAACAGATGTAACATACATAAGAGTTTGATCAATTTGTTCCTATGTTCGTAATACAATCAACATTAAATTAATGATATCTTATAAACTGAGGAAGTGATATTAAGAAGGATTGAGAAGTTAACATCTATGATATGAAATTGATATTACATCTAAAAATTTAAACAATTTACAATCTTCATTATGATTCTGAAACAGACTATCACTAATACTACCATCCAAACTAGCTAACCCAGATTGTTCTACAAACATAATAGTAGTCACGGAGAAATGTTATAAGGACAAGAGAAAGTGCAAAAGTAATGTAAATGTTCACAGCAAAATGGTAAAAGATGATGATGAGGGAGCAGCCAAGGACAAGCACAAAAGCACAAAGAATCATTCCCAATAGTATGATGTAGCGGTTGATCTTGTTTTGTAAATGGATCATGGCTAGCTTGATGGTGAGGGAGAGGAAAGTGGTGAAAACAAAACAAAAGAGTGACCACTTTAATGGGTTTTGATCGAGAGTAAAAGTCACCACCGAGCTTACAACCTCTCTGATGTAAAGAGATAAAGCTGTAAATATTATAAAGAAGATGTTGACAATCATCATCATGTCTAAGGCCTTTATTTGTTTTTCTGAGAAATCCATGGTTTGTTGACGGTGTTTTGCTTGCACGAATAGCTGCTCATGAAATCAATAAACAAATGCAGGAAAAATATCAAATTCACCGACTAGAGTATACAAAGGCATGCATTTTGATTTAACGTCAAGAGTCAAGACCAAGAACAACAAAATAGTGTCATCTGATAGATTGAAGGCTCAAAACATTTCCAATAGTTCATATCACTTATACTATAATGAAATAACTTTCTCAAACCACACCACTTATGAAAACAACAGAAAGCATTACAAAAAATTAACACTTTCATCCTAACCCTTCTTAAACCAACAAAAATCATAAAAAAAATGTAAAAATTAACACTTTCATCCTAACCCTTCTCCTAAAACCAACATAAAGCATTTTTTTTCTTTCAAAAAATTAACATTTTCATCGTAACCTCATCCTAGAACCAACATAAAGCCTGATTTTATTTTATTTTTTAAAAAAATATTACATTTTCATACTAATCCTTCTCCTAAAATCAACAGAAATCATGATAAAAATGAACATTCTCATCATAACCCTTCTCATAGAAACAGCATAAATCATGAAAAATCACAAATAGTTGTAGGACCCAAACCCAGAAAAACTGACATTGCAAAAATGAAACTAATTCACAACTGAAAGAAGAGGATAAATAACAAAAGAACAGATAAGGGAGAAAAACTGACATACATTAAGGAGGCGAATGAGATAAACAACAACCAGGTTTCTGAAAGGAGCTTGTTTTATTAGAAACGTTTTGATGGTAGTAAGTGACTAGTACTGAGTAGTGGAGACGGAGAGTAATCAGAATTGAATTTTTTTTTTTTTTTGACCAAAGAATTGAATTTGTTGGAGTTTATGATATGAAGATGTATCTATGGCAAAAATAACAAAAGTGAGTTGGGATTGGAATAATAACATATTTTAAGGACACCTTAAATATATTTAAGTTTTTGTAAAAATTTGTGTATTTAATATATTGTAAATTAAAATATTTGATTATTTTTAAAAAATAATTATTAATTTGAAATTTTAAAAAAGTATATATGGAACATTCATTAACACAACCCTATTATAAAAATGTCTTTGAATTAGAATACTTACATGTTTGGTCAAATTTAGCTAACATGACACATGATTATTGTATTTTTTTTGTGATGTACGTAGAACCGGATCTTGGGGTGTGCAAGGAGTTCAATAGAGCTGGGTCTCCCTAAGATATGGGCCTAAAAAAATAATTATAACACAGTATTACTACTAAGTATTGCTCCACTAAAAAAAATCATTATTCTCTTTCTCTCTGATACCACGCGTTCCATCGCCATCACTCCATCAGACTTTCCTTTTCTTTTTCCTCTTCTGTTGTCTTGTTTTAGGCCTATTAGAAATTGGTCCTCTTGCTTTTGGTGTTTGGTGGGTGTTCTTTTGGGAGGGTGGTTTGAGGTTCCTCATGTATACGATAGTGATTTTCACCTTTGGGTGTATCACATATATACGACACCTTGTATTTATCTTTTAAAAAATTTAAATAGAACATTGTTCTTTTAAAAAAAAATATGTTTTTCTTTTATTACGGACCTCTTTTCACTTACAGAGTCGAGCCTTCAGATTTGTAGGAACGGCCCTGACCTCTGGTCACTATCATAAGCAAAAACAAACATTTAAGATTCATTTACTAAACGATGTATGTGGTCTATAATAAAGATCATGTACATAATTAATTTGATGAATCTAAAATATAGACTTTTGCTTATAATAGTGACCGAAAGATGTACATGATTGTTGTATTAATAATGTTGATTGTGCACTTTTTAATTATTAAAAATTAAAGAAAAAAATCATTAATTCATTTACTAATCGGTCTTGATTGATTTCCTTTAGCTACTAAGAATCTTAGATGCTTCTGTTTGCCAAGTTTAAAAAGTCCAAAGAGCACTCAAAAGTTCCATTAAGTTATCACGCAAGAGTGTATATCTACTCTGGAACGAGACCTGCTTCACCAAAAACCTTATATCAACAAAGATAATTTTCGCAACTTTTTAAGAACTTTTTGAATTTTGCGTAGGTATATGTCTAAATAATTTTACGGGCACCAAAACCTAAACCGACAAAATTTACAAAGACCTAAAACATATTTAAGCATTCTAATTTATTTACCAAGCTACTAATTACTCCATACGGTCACTGTTATAAACAAAATTTGACTTTTTAGATATATTAATTATTCAATGTATCTAAAAAGTGAAATTTTACTTATAATAGTGATGGGAGAGAGTAATAATTATGAGTGTCTTTAATTAGATGGATGAATTGGTGGTGAGAAGTGAGATTGTGAGTGAGAGAGTAGTGATGAGGTCAGTTTGTGAAAGGAAATGCCCTTCTCACAAAACAAACACAAAATGTTGGTATAATCCCAGTAGTCAATTATTACAATCGGCCTCACTTTTAATCCACAATATCTTGTACAAACTTTTTTTTATACAATAGGACCTAAGTCTAAAAGTAAAGATAAACTACAAAGAAACGAACACTAAGTAAGGTGTAGAAATATCTCTAAAATCAACGAACCATGCATGTTAAGGTGCGTGATTATAGACGGGTATCGAATATTTTAATCACAACCTATATTGGCAAAAATATTTTGCTCATCTATTAGCTTTCTTATATACATGAGTGATGACTGATGGTATGGTACCATACCTTCAAAATGGTCCAACCTCACCAGTCACCATGCATAGATCTTCATGTAAACCCCAAAGCACAACCATATATGAAGATGTGTTGCCAAGATTTTTCCTATCAACCATGCTCATCTCGTAGTAAACCACTACAACATGTATGGCCGATATATTGTTTTGCAGCTCCATCCATATTTAGACATGTATATCCAAACCATGCAAAGGCACCTTCCAATTCACATGAACATATTCCTCGTTTGTATAACATGCAAATGCAAATTATTTTCGCTTGTTGCAACGTTATTATAATCAAATCAACTAGGAAAGCACTGATCTGACAACTTTCAGAAGACCATAAAGGAGGGTCATGAATTTAAAGCTTCTTGAGAAGATCATTATTCTAGTGAGATATATTAATTTGGGCGCGCACACAAGCCTAAATAAATATTATTTGGGCGCACACACAAAACCAAAAGAAAAATAAAAAGAAATACTTTTTTTAGGAAAAATAAAAAGAAATACTTAAATAATGTCAATTGATATGACTAAATAATTTTTCTTTAATTTTTTTCATTTTATATGTGAGTGTCTAAGTAATATTAATTTGTGGTACTTATGTCTACGAAAGATTTTCTACTTTTAAATGTGTATTCCCCGCCAACATTCTTAAGGCCCTGAATATGCGAAGAGGCCCCCACCTACAACTAAAGTTTCATTATTATTGGCCCTACCGTATAACCTAGTACTAAGTCAATTTTCATTTCATTGAATGGTACTCAAGTGAGTTGAGGTGAATACAAGTTGTGTATTTATACTAGGACTGATAGCCTCCCTTAATTAAGTTGGCAAATAGATATCCAAAATGTCTATTAAGGAATGGAACTCGAGGCAAAAATTTAGTGAAGGTATCTGCTAGTTGGTTTATTAAGGAGACATGGACCAACTTTAGAAAATTAAACTTGTTTGATCATATTCACAAATGAATTGAATATCAATGTTCCCATGTTTGTATAATTCATGACTAAGTGGATCGTTGGCACTTGGCAAGTTGACTTTGCAATCACAATACACCATAACTTCAAGCACTCGTAAGAATTGTCTTAGACAAAGGATTTCAGATGAAAAGGATATCAAATTTTTTAGTAATTATTATTTCAATATAACTGACAAATATTTTTTGAACAATGTAACTGACAAATATTATTATGTAACGTTTTTGTTGAAACATGAAAAGGAAGTAGGCTTTGAACATGTGAAGAAGAAGGAATTGAAGCGTTAACATGTTTGTCTACATTTCTTACAAAATACTTTTGTTAATCACCAAACATTTGTTTGCAATTAAATCAAAATGTGAACTTCTTAATATCATGCAAGTGGTTGGGTTTATAAGTGGACGGTGAGATTAAACATTTCAGATTAATTGATCGTTGAATCAAATACCAAATTTTTAGAAAAGAAAATATTATGAACTTAAAACTTTTCAATACCCCATAAAGACCACAATGAAATATTGTAACAATGGGGGTATGCTTACATTACATCGTTAAGTTCATCTTTGATATTCATCGTGTGGTCTAATTAAACATGACATGTACACTGTTTTAATTCCATTGCAAAATTCAAGCTTTTGGGTGAAAATTAAAGTTGAGTAGAAGAATTGAAAACTAAAATAAAATTAAAAGAAATAATAATGATGATGATGATGATGATGATGATGATGATGCCAATCATTAGGTGTTTTCTAATTTATTTATTTTTAGCAAATGGGGCGCAAAAGAATATGCAACACCTAAATAGATTAAAACTAAAGAAATTGTAGGGGACATAAAACCATATTCAGTTGCTTAGATTTCCGTCGGGTTGTGTTTAGCAGCCATCATGCGTGCCAAATGGAAGGCTCACGATACCAATTGAGATGAGAATTGGGATATTCAGGGAGAATTACAAGAATTATTCTCGTTCAAGTAGGAATTTTAATTATATTATGGAATTTACATAGAACAAAAGAGAAAATAAATTGTTGATTAAAGATTATAGAATAGTTTTTTTATTGTAATTCTTAGTTATCATTTTCATTATATTTCTTCCTCTATATATAGAAAGTTGGTTACAATTGTCAACAAAGTTGAAGATGCTAAAAGAACAAAGAAAAATGATTTCAATCTTCAAACACTTAAAATAAGTAAATTTGACTTAAAGTCTCAAACACAGCTTACTAATTATATCAACCCACAATGCAAGACACTGTAATAGTCAACCTCTGGGTTCTTAAACACAAACATAAAAGCTATAAGTCTACTAGGTTCAGAGATTGGGGTCTTAAACACATCTGTACTAGGTTCAGAGATTGGGTAGTCAAACGGTTCAATGTGACTTGGGATGTAGTAATAGGGTTGGATTGGAAGGATATCTATTTTGTACAAGGGGAGAAATGAGTAAAACAAATTTAGGTGGTGTTGTCATTTTCACATCCGTCATTGTGGAACGACGACAGATGAAAACAACGACCATAACAGTGATAATGGTTAGGAGTAGGACAATTGTTGCCGTCGCCACCACAGGTAAAACCCATTTGTGGTGGGTATGGTGGTGGTGGTCGTTGTAATCTGGATTCTCGTAATGGTGGGTAGGTTAACGTGGTTCATCGGTGGCCATTTTGAATGGAGGGTGGTAGTCGTTGATCGGGATGCTTGTAATGGTGGTTGAACGTGGTTTAAAACATGGTGGTAAAATGTATTTATAGACAAAGATATATATATATATATATATAGAGAGAGAGAGAGAGAGAGAGAGAGAGAGAACCGTAGATATGTGGTGACTAGTGATAGATATTCAAAATTTGTAGGTGTGGCAATTCAATGAAAATAAGGCAGGTGGAGAACTATAAGTCTTATTGTGTTTTCAAAATTTGATATCAAGTGTGGGTGTGGGTGTGTGCGCGCGCGCGTGTGTTAGAGAGAGGGGGTAAAGTATATGTAAGTAGAAGATGTTGAACAGTCTGATGTTGACACATGATGATTGTACTCACTTTGTGAAAGGGATTTTCCGTCATGGAAGTATGAGACTAATGGGGTCTATTTAGTTAGTTCTATTTAGTTAGTTGGATGAATTTTGTTTTTAATCATATTGGAAATGATGAAAAGATTAATTTAGAATATTCTACTTGAGATGAAAAAATTGATTTAGCTTTTAATAGAGATGAATAATTGGATCTTGACCTTGAAAGTGGGGTGGAAAAGAGATTGATTTAACTTTGAATTGAGAAGAAAAATATAAGGTGGATTAATAAGAAATGTTGAAACATGAAAAGGAAGTAGGCTTTTAACGTGTGAAGAAGAAGGAATTGAAGTGTTAACATGTTTGTCTACATTTCTTAGAAAATATTTTTGTTAATCACCAAACATTTGTTTGCAATTAAATCAAAATGTGAACTTCTTAATATCATGCAAGTGGTTGGGTCTGTAAATGAACAGTGAGATTAGACACTTCAGATTAATTGATCGTTGAATCAAATACCAAATTCTTAAAAAAGAAAATATTATGAACTTAGCAAGAAGAAGTACAAATACCCCATAAAGACCACAATGACATATTGTAACAATGGGTGTATGCTTACATTATATCGTTAAGTTCATCTTTGATATTCATCATTTGGTCTAATTAAACATGACATGTACACTGTTTTAATTCCATTACAAAATTTTAGCTTTTGGATGAAAATTAAAGTTGAATAGTAGAATTGAAAAATAAAATAAAATTAAAAGAAATTATAATAATAATACACGCGAATGGATAGTGAAACAAGGAGCATGTGGTTGCGACGATGCAACAAAAACTAGCGCTTTAGAGGTGGAGCGAGCTCGCAATGTGGTTGTTGATTGGGACTTAGCAAACACACCTGTTGCTACTGTTTCCACCGCCCAAAATCCATCTTCATCAACCCTCATTGGGGGGAGTTCCACTTCGGATTTACACCTGGCATTCGATGGCAACATCCTCTGTTGGGGCGGTACAAATGTAACATCGATGCCGCTTTCTCTAACTCCCTTAATAGAACAGGAATTGGTATATGTATACGGGAGTCAGATGGCAGCTTTGTGTTGGCAAAAACTGAGATGCATCTTTGCCTCCTTCCGGTAGATGTGGGCGAAGCACTTGGATTACACTTAGCGTTGCAATGGCTAAGTGACATGCAATTTGATAATGTGGATTTTGAGACGGATTCTAAGTTGACGGCTGATGCTTTTCTACGTCTGAATTTGGCTGCATTCTTACTTATTGTCGTTCTTTCTTTAGCTCTTTATTTTCTAACTCTAGGGTGGAGTTTGTTAGACGACAAGTTAAAGGGGTCGCTCATGCACTTGCAAGAGATGCCACATTACTAACTAGTCACGCTGTCTATTATGAAATACCCAATTGTATTGAATCTCTTATTATCAATGAAATGATATAAGCAAATTTTCCTAAAAAAAAAGAGCATGTGGTTGGTAATTGTATTTTCCATTTTAAAAATAAATAGAAACCAAAGCAGATTAAAACCAAACATCATCCAATGGTTAAAAAGCATTTGTAGTATTTCACGAAAGAAAAATTCGTTGTATTCGGAGTATATATACAAACCAGAGGAATGCTAGCAACACACATTTTAACACACTTTCCAACACACTCTTTGATTGGTTAAAATTCACATGGGTCCCACCAAATCATGTGGGTCCCATATAATTTTGGTGGGTCTCATGTGAATTTTAACCAATCAAAGATAGTGTGTTGAAAAGTGTGTGTTAGAATGTGTGTTGCTAGCATTTATCATACCAACTAAACTGCACACGAACTTCTCAGGAATACAGATGTCATGTCTTGATTATATCATCGCTCATAAATATGCATGAATTATTTTGTCAAAAAAAATAAAAATACGCATGTATTATGCGAAAGTTCCATGTTTTCTGCAAAACATCATAAGTTCTTTATATTTTTCTACTAACCTACAAGGATAAATAATATCATATAAGATGTCATTAGATTCGTCTCGATGAGTATTTTCAAAATATTAAATTTTTATAATTTTTTCTAATATATTATTCAAAATATTTAAGCTCAAAATTATGTATTGATATAGGATCAATTGTGTCATGTATTATGGGAAAGAGAGTATAGGATAATGTTGTTTACAACGAAAATAACTCTTGCAAGGCTTATATGTCCATGAATGCTCACTTAATTTCGTAGTTATTTCTTCTTTCACAGATTTTGCCCTCTTTTACACAAAAAGAAAAAGTATTTAAAGATCTTTGTAAAAAAAAAAAAAAAAAAACTTTATTTTACGGTAAAAAAAACTATTTAACAATCTCTATTTTCATTCGTCACTTATTTCTTAAATACCAAACATAAGTAATTTAACCAAAAACATTCAACACTTATTTCTTATTCATGTTTTTTTATTATTCCAACCAAACATGAAAATCACTTTTTTAACAGAATTAAAGCCACCTATTTCTTAACAATGTGCTAAATGAACTTTTTATAAAATGCATACATTATGGATCTAAAGAAAACTAAGCTCTGCCACTAATAGATACACATTCCATTGCTGAAAGGACTTTTTTGAAACTTAATGATTTCCATCTACCACTTCCCTTTTGAGCCATCATCTTTGATCTTGCTTCTGTCTTTGTTGGAGATGGTGGTTTTTCACATAGCACAAATTTTCTTGTCCCAAAAGATCCTATAGATTCCGACGGGCTTAGAGCTGTAAAAAAATGTTCCAACAAATAAACCCAAAATAACTCTTAGCTTATAATTAATCTCCAAAAGAAGCAAACTTCTAAACTTTTTTTTTGGATAGAAAACCGTACACTGTACATGTTAAAAACCATACATTGTACAAAGACACATGTATAAACTATAAATAATTAAATATACATCTAGAATATATATTGATTTAATTGAGAGAGAAAAAATTAAATAAATTCAATTAAAACTACGATATCACCTTTTTTTTTTAGAGGTCCAAAAAACAATTTGTTTATTTTTTGCAGTTCATTCTCTCCATAGTAAAATATGAGCTAAAATTTTGAAAAAAAAAAATATGAGCCAAAATATTCAACTAAGTCTAATGCATTCGGTCCAGAATTTAGACCAAAAACATTTGACAAAAAATCAATTGTAAATTTGTTCATTTTAAAGATTTATTCAGTATTCCCTAAAACACATGTATAAGTTATAAATAAATATACAAATAAAAAAATATACAAATAAGTTATCCTAAAATGATATTTTTATTTCATATAAAAAGCCATACATTGTACAAAGACAAATGTATAAGTTATAAATAAATATGCATCTATAATAAATATTGATTTATTAGTTGAGAGAGAGAGAAAAGGAATAAAACAAAAATAAAATTCAAATAAATCTACGTCATCATATTTTTTTAGAGGTCCAAATATATTTTTTGCTGTTCATTTCCTCCATAATAAAATTTAAGTAAATATTTAAAATTTAAGTAAAAATTTTCAACAAGCCTAATGTATTCAGTCCAAAATTTAGGCCAAAAACATTTGACAAAAAATCAATTGTAAAATTTATTTAGTATTTATTGGAATATGACGCATTAATTGTTTCTACCATTAGAATGAGAGTAAACTACACCTGAAAACAAGCTATACCAATATGTTATCTCATAAAATGAGTATTTTTAGATGGATGAAATGACATCACCACCAAAAAAAAAAATGAAATGACATTATCAATTGAAAACTCCAGTCATGACATTCGACGTAACAATTTCGACATTTTTATAAGTCGGGTTTGAACTTATGGACATAAAATAAGTTTTTTCAATGACTCACAAAATAAGTTAAAACTCACGAAATAAGTCAAAACAACTCATAAGCATATCATAGAAAAATTGAATGATTATATAGTGATAATTTTAGGGACATAAATGTAGCTAAGTTCGTAGCTACTATTGACGTTATTTGCAGAGATTGGTGTTTAAATCTCAAATTTTTCATTTCTCCAGATAAAGTGTGCGAATTTGGTCACTAAACGCATGATAAAAAAAATCAACCTAAAACAATTTTTTGAAGGAATTGTTTTAGGTTGATTTTTTTTTTAATCAAAGTGATTGAGAATAATCAATATTAAAAATAATTACAGCATTCTGGTAATTCCAACTTTTTAAGAATAAATTTGGGATTTCAAGATCCAAAATGACGGAGAAATAATAGACAATCTCCCTTGACGTGCATAAAATCTAATATCGCAAATCAACAAGTTTAAGTAAATATCGAATAGATTGAAAACATCAAAATTTAATTCTTGATTGATTGAAATAATTATTGATCAACCTAAATTATTGAATATCAAAGTTTGAAAATTGAAACTTGGAAGGGAAAAAAAAAAAAAAAAAGAGTAAATCATAAAGGACTAACTTACCGTCAGAGACATCATTTGAGCAGTAAATATCAAAATTTGTGGCATCAGATCCCAAAATGGGTAATCTCCCTTGACGTGCATAAGATTTGAGAGTTTTGTCAATAACATCACAAACAGCATCATCTTCATTCACCACAATTGTTAATGGCCCCGAGCTACCCACAATATTGATCGATATCAAGATCCTATTGATGTTGTTCTTCTTCTTCTTACTTTTCACCTCATCATGATCAATGCTCCAATTTTTGTTCTTGCACACCACCACTTTCTCAAGCTTGCGTAATTTATTCACCATATCTCGGCGTTTCTTAGTGGACATAGGAATAATGAAAATCATGTTTGTGTGAGTGATGATTGTTCACTAACCTATAGTTTATATAGTAGAATAATGCATGAACGTTGATAAAAATAAGATGCACCTCTCCCATTTAATAAGATTGTGAATCCTTTTCTGTTTCATTTTCCAAATATTTTTAATAGGGGCATTTTAATTTCGAAAAAAATAATCTTGTAATATTCTTCCACTCCCCTGTTTTAAAAATAAAATTTATTGGATTTGAATATTTAATACATAAGTAAGGAAAAATAGTTTCAATTATAAAAAAAATGCTAAAAACTTTAAATTGTGGGATAAATTAGAGCTTTTATGATACTCTCGCAAATTGAAGTGTAGCATAGCTCAGTTGGTATGGACAATCATTTTTATGAAGTGTGCATGTACACTTGCTTTATAAACTATTAAATTAACGATCATTTTTATGAAATAAGTTTTTTTCGTTGACTTTTATATTTTATAAAATATTATTTGATAAGCAAAAACATTATTTCATTGTTTATAAGAATGATAATAATTTTTTACATTTTATCATAAAAAATACTTAGTATTCATTATTATGCTAAAATATCTCATTAATATACTCATAGTAGTTAACAAATATATAGTGGTAGTAATTTTGCCCAAAAACAATAGCAGTAATTTTTTTTTTATAAACTACGATTTCAATTTGTCTCGAAGACATAATATTAAATATAAAAGTAAAATTAACGCACTGATTCATTTTATTTTATTTTTTTTCATCAATTTATCTTATGTTCATATTTAAATTAAGTTATTTTAAATTAGTATACTATTTTTTATATATAATGTTAAATTTTGTCGATGTAATCAAAAGGCAACACCATATTTACTGCATATAATATAATTCTTAGCATATATATATAATAAATGCACGAATAAATTTGTCAAAAAAGAATAATGATTTTTTTATTAATATAAAAATAATTTGATTAATAGAATTATATAATTTAGTTATTTATACATAATGTATAATTTTTTTTTTTACAAATATGCTATATGAATAAATGAAACCTTCTTTATTATTTTTCCTATAAGAGCAAAATTCGTATTTTGATTCTTTTATGCTATTTTTAAAAACTTATTGTGTGTTTATTTCACTACAAGAAAAGCAGGAGTTTACGAGGGGAAAAAGCCTTGGCTAACACTAAAATTTCTTGAGTAAAGCTTAATTTTTAGGGAATTAATTTCACCGGAAAACATCTCATTGGAAATATTTTTAGAGGGAAAATTCCCTTCATAAGGTTATCGAGGGATAATCCCTTGATATATATTACATAATTTGTGGCCGCAATTTTACCATGGAGGCTTTGGAATAGTTGTAACATAAAGCTTTGGGAGGCTTCAGCCTTCAGAAATCTTTCCCACTCTCACCGTCTAGAGCGGAGGATACCCTCCACGAGTGGAGTTGTATGTAAAGGGCTAAACCTTAAACAAAACCTGAATCACCAAATCACTTGGATGAAACCTACAACATGCGTCCTAAAGTGTAACGTTGATGCAACAACTTTCAACAACAACACCATAGTAGGCTATGGCGTGTGCTTCTGAAATTCTATGGGACATTTTATATTGGGGAAGTCAACGCACCTTCCTTTATATGGTTCTGTTCTTAAAGCTGAAGTATTTGCAATGCTAGACTCAATCCATACAACCATCTCAACTGGTCTGCACTCGGTTGTGTTTGAAATATAGAGTAAAACATTGCTCACGCCATCAACTCTACATTTGTCCACAACAACGAAATTGGTGACATTGTATCTCAGTATAAGGACATCTTATCTAAAATTCCAAATTTATAGTGTCATATGTTAAGAGGCAAGCAAATAGAGTGGCTAACGATATAGCTTGAACATCTTTATCTCATACTAAATCCCATATCTTATATAATGTAACTCATGATATGTACTCCTTAATTCTTAATGAAATGCATTGATTTTGCTTTTGATAAAAAAAATGTTACACATTTTGTGAGATATTCCTCTAGTACAAACTACAAACTTTCGCTATTTTTTAAATAATTAATATTAATTTTAAGAAAATAAACAAACAAAACTAACATATTTATTGAAACAAAATTTCGTCCTCGTGAGCTTAGTTCAGTTGGTATGGACAATGCATAAAATATGCAAGGTTCGAGGTTCGAACCCCGACCACCACAAAAAAAAAAAAAAATTCGACATTATCTTAAATGTGAGCGCACATGGCCATATCTCCCACAATTCTTGCACAACAGATGGAGATCTTCATATTCAACATGGAACTATCTACCCTGAATCCATCCTGAATCCATAATTGACCAATAATCGGTAGATTCAAATCAATATCGACATATATTCTTGCATACCTTGCACACAACACATCCATTGTTTGAATATCAACTTTAATTGGTTAACCCAATGTTTCTCCTAACACAAATAAAACATTGTTGTTATAGTATTCCATACCGAGTCCAACCGGTAATACGAATCCAAATCGATGTGCGGTCGATATTATCCGCAGCTGAATCAAAATCTAGAGATTAGTCACTGACCGCCAAATAATAATCAAATATCATCCAATGACCCTCTTCAAAAACCTTTTCATGGTCTTCACGCACATCAGACTTTACCATAAAAGTATCTATGTCATATACCGACGATATAAAGTCCACCTGAAGGTTTTTAAATAACTTTAGTTTATCCATCAACGCAAAATAAGCAATGAACTTGCCCAAGAGTTTGAAAATCACTAGCTCTTGAAGTGGCTTTTGTAACCCTTCTACGACCCCTGCATCCAAGAAAAACCGAGGTTTCAAACGATCATCGTCTTGTAATTTAATCTTAAAAAGATTGTTTTCTAATAGGTTTCATCTTGTCGAGCCTTGGAAGAGGAACTTGAACCCTTATGAATTTGTCACGAAGAGAGACACCATTTTGACTAGTATTGTCTGGTGGTTTATGTTGGTTCATAGAGAACTTGATAAACCCTAGTAGAGCTCAAAAGAAGTTTTTTTTCTTCTCTAAATAGTTTGTATACTTCTTTAACAATTTTGAAAGTTATTGGTTATATAATCTAACATAAATAGTCGGTGCACAAGATATGCGAGTGTTGCAAACTATGAGAGATTGATGATCAAATTAAGAAATAATTAAATGTTAATATTACTATACTCCAACCAAGATATGACATATCATCATCAATCAATATTATAATGAATTCATATCTTCATCACAATTTAAAAAACTAGTCAAATATGTATCTACTTCTACCAAGTATGAGGAACTTAATGTTACAAAACTAAGTTCTTACCATCAAATAGGAGGATGGATAGTTCAATTGGTTGAGCTAAAAGTTTAAAGGAGTTTAGAAGGAAAGGACCAATGTTCGAATCATGCCAAAAAAATACTAACATAACAAGTAACATACTAAAATTTGCCATTAGAAAAAAAGTTTTTACCACCAAACTAACGATTAGAAAAAAGTTCTTTAACCCAACACCAAAATTCATTCACCTAGCCAGCATACATCCTTAAGAAGAGTTCTTAGATAAGATTGAAATCTTTCTTATAATTGAGTTTCTCCAAAAATCAAAGTATTTTGAAAGTAGTGTAAAAAATGGTTTACATCAATGAAAACTGCTCTTTAGATACTCATGGTTTGCTATCAGTCAGTCTAAACTAACAACTGACAAAAATATCCCAAACGACAATTAACTATCGTTCTTTGCCAAACGATATTCAACTTTCATTCACCTATGTACAATAGATAGGTACCGTTGGGACTCAACGTGTATATGAATGATAGTTAACTACCGTTGTATGAGAGCAAATTATAAGTGCCTAAAAAACAATTTTCTACATCGATTTAGTAAAAAATAAAATGGGCTTGTAACAATGACTAGCCCAAGAAATAACCCAGGCCCAAAAAAGACCCGACCAAACTCCTCTTCTTCTCACAGAACCCTGTAAAACCCTGCGCGTTTCTGCATAGAATTATCGAAGCTTAAGAAGAAAACCATGGAATCTCCAATGAAGAAAACGAAGAAGATGAAGAAGAAAACACCAAAACAACACAGCATCACTGAAATCAAAATCCTAGGTCACGAACTTCTCTCCTCCGCCTCACACATCAACAACCTCCCTCTCCTCCTCACCTTCATCTCCCCTTCTTCTCCACCTCACCACATCCTCGAATCGATTCTCTCTCTTCACTCCTTCTTCCTCCCTCTCCTCCCTCAACTCCCTTCCGCCACCGCAACCTCCACCGCCTCCGATTCCGATCAATCCGAATTCATTTACCTCACGTGGCTCCGTTCGAAGTTCGATGAGTTTCTCAAATTGCTTATCGATGTTCTTATCGCGGATGAATGCGATGAAACGATTAAGGAAGTTGTGCTTGATACTTTGATGGAATTTGTTAAGGTTGCTAATGGTGGAGCATTTCATTCTTCATTGTATAACAGAATTCTCCGTAGCATTGTAAGTTCTTATTTTTTTTAGTTGTAATGTTAATTTTGTTTATTTTTGTGATACAGTTTGATTAATGCTGATTTTTCACTAATTTGTTTGTTTTTTTATTGTCTTTTTGCAGATTCATTCCACTAGTTCTGCTGAATTTTTGATTGATTTACTAATATCGAAGTATTTCAAGTATATTGATGTTCGGTATGATTATTATTTTTCCTTTGATTTTTTTAGATGCTAGCTGTTTCATTTGTTTCGTATGTTTTATATGATTATTATTTTATTTTTTTACATAGAATTTGTATTTTTCGTTTTTAACTTTTAATAATGAATAAAAGTGTGGCGACAATTTATAGCTGTGATGTTTTGCTTAGCACCTTTTATGGAAGGGAAGTTCTTAGGATGAATTTATCGTCGTCAATGTTGTTAAATAGTGGTTATAGCTATTTAGTCATGCTATAGCGTAGCTGAATTTGAACAAAATTACTATTGTTCCGCTATCGCTAATATGCTATTCAGTACTGTACAAAGTGTTGTTAAATAGAGGCACTATAGCACTGTTGCATAGGGGAATTTGAATGAAGAGCTATTTTCTGCAATCTGCGTTTGACAACAGGGGTCGGCGTGTAATTTGCTGGTTTTTTATCCCTATTTTACTTTTGTTTTGTGCATGTATATGTTGAGTTCATGAATCATGAGTCATGTCATATGCGGGTTTATCTTTTTTACTGAATTAGTTTGTTACTTTCAGTTATTTTACATTCATAAGCCTAGAAAAGTTCACAAGAAATCTGGAGGGAAAAGATGTTTCAGGTGATTTTCATCCTTAGCTTGCTTTTCTTAATCTTTCAAGTTTTGACATGCAAAATTGTAGACAAGAAATTTATGTGTTCTTTTCAATTCCAAATATTTGGTTATTCTCATTGGATAACATGTTTCCTTATCCTTGTTAGATGATAAAACTGCAAGCGCAGATGGCACTGATGAAAATCAATTAGGCTCAAGGTTAGTAAGACTGTAGCCACTGGTTAATTTTATTCTTATTCATGTTCTTTATAAAGAGATGAAGATGACCATAGCTGGTCGACTATAAGTAGTATTAAAAGGTTATGTTCTTTGGTCTGTTTCTCATATTTTTATAGACAAAAATTGCGTGCCAGGTCATACAATATGCTATAAGCTATATGTTTAGCTTTGGAACTCAATGCATAATGCAAGAAAACATCACTACCTTTTCTGCTAGGCAGAACATCACTAATTTTTCTGCTAGGCAGACCTGGTCCTAGTTTTGAAACTAGATGTATAATTTTCTTGAAAATGTATTTATTTAGTTCTATTGATAACTTGTAAATGTATCTTTTGCAGTACCGAATGCATCATCCATAATATGCACTACACCATATCACATATTCCCCCTCTTGAAAAATCAGACGATACATCTGATTTAGAAATGTGGAGTGTATCAGGTGACTGCTTACTTGTCACTTTCAGACTCTAAATTTTTTACAAATTTATATTTCATAATCAATTGGCAATCTTGACTTGATCCTTTTGAGCTC
>Ga0315913_1001760_pt1 | contig 24513 bp, 13 predicted proteins | sample MpolsnodulesMG_FD_207736 | JGI IMG/M metagenome (GOLD analysis project Ga0315913, IMG submission 207736) | Medicago polymorpha root nodule microbial communities from Los Angeles, California, United States - small nodules | ecosystem: Host-associated > Plants > Roots > Nodule | place: USA...
GTGGCACCCACATTCCTTAAGTGAGGTGCCACGTGTAATTAGTTAGGGGGTGCCACGTCAGCGAAGAGTAAGTCAAAAGTGGCTTTGGGGGCCAAAACTGCCAAAGATCCAATACATAGGGGGCTGTTTTGTATTTTAATTAGTTAGGGGGCCAAAATCGCAACTTTTGGAAAGATAGGGGGTCAAAAATGCAATTAAGCCTAATTTTAATCAAATCAAAATTTCATAAAAACTAATTTTCATAATTTATATGTATCAACGCAATAAAAAGGTCAAACAGACGGGCATAGAGTGACTATCTAAACACCAAGTGTTTTTTTTTTTTTTTACAACTATTTGCTTTGAGTTAACACGCATTGGTGAAAATATAAAAGACAAAACTTATGTACAATTCTTTGTGTTTTTTGCATGGTTTTTAATTAAAAATACATTTTTCTTGGATATAACAAATTTTGAGAAAATTATGAATATAAATTTAGTTGAGAACCATCCTAAAAGCACGGATTAAATTGTGTTTTAAGTTTTTTTCCAAATCAAAAGTATTTGTTTTAGGTTTGAGCATACGAACTTAAAACCCTAGTTGCCTTTATCAAAAACTAGCGTCTTCTCTCATTTCAAACTCGTTAACCTAGACACCGCCATGATGCAAGCAGCAGCAGAGAAGCTAGTTTCCGTCATAGGTCACTGGCTCCCGTTCCCGTTTCGACAACAGCAGCAGCAGCAACAACAACAAAGAATATTTTTCTACGATGAAGCTGATGATAACGATATGTGGGTGATTTGTCCGTTCAAGAATTGCTTAGGTTATCTCTTGAATGACGGGTTTCAAACTGTTATTGATGCAGAATGCCCCATTTGTCATAGGTTATTCTGTGCGCGATGCAAAGTTCCTTGGCATGCAGGTGAAACCTGTCAACAATTCCAACACAACAAACTCAAGTATGAAATCCTTGATTCCTGCGAAAACCACGATTCAAAGAAGAGAAAATCTCCCTTTGGTGATGAAGAAAATCTTACACGAGTTTCACAGTCCAAGTCATCGTGCCGAATTAGAAAGAGTGCGCATCTAGGTAATGAGTCTCCTAGTCCTCCTCCGGTTCAAGAAGATTTGGTGCAATCTTGTATTCTTGGGTGGCAAAAGACTACTTATTGTCCATTCAAGAATTCTTGGTGAATGATGGCGATGATGTTGTTACTAGCGTGGAGTGTCCTTCGTGTCATAGGCTATTTTGTGCACAATGTAAGATTCCGTGGCATGGAGGAATCAACTGTGACGAATTCAAACAACAAAAGAAGGGGAAAGAAGCAGCAGCTGCCATAGAGACCGAAACTGGTTCTCGACAGTCATCAAAATCCTTTTGTGGTATATGTTTTGATTTTGTACCAGAGAATGATATTGTTAGAGGTAGTGGCACATGTAATCATCCATTTTGTGCTAATTGTATATCTAATCATGTGGCTGCACAACTAAGCAAGAATATAATGGAATTTAATTGCCCAAATCCGAGATGTTTTGAGGAGTTGAAGCCGCAACATTTGCATTCCATTTTGCCTGAAGAAGTCATTGTTCGATGGGAATCTGAGAGGATCTAGTCTTCCATAAAAGGTGTTCTTGGATTACAATGAATGATGTATTTCTTTTTCATTAATGTTGATATACAAATAGTTTGTCTCTTTGCTGTCAGTTTAATGTTTCTATGCAAATGCCATGAAATGCATAATCAAGTTTTCTATCAGATGAACATCATTTTCGTCTATATTTTGATCTAGTTTCTATGCTCATATGCATCTTTTTGTAACTAGGTATCTAGTAGATTTTGATGTCAAACCTTAGTCCTAGAGAACATTGTGATTAGATTTTCCTCATTTGTTGAAATTAAGCTATAATTAGACCAAGATTCAAAACAGTGATGTATCCTAATCAAGGAGAGGCAGTGCCATGAGCTCCTCTAATGACAGAAATGAATATTCACGGTGATTTGTAGACGAACTTTTATCAAATCAAAACTGCTTAGTCTACACGCTTGATGTAAATGTGGACAACTGAACATAACGTTTGTTGCAAAGACGTGTGGAAGAAAGAACATGTTAACTTGGAACAATCAATTAAAGGATAACTAGATTTTGGCCGAGTTACTTGAATTATACCCGTCCTCCTCCAACTGGTCATGAAGGGAGGGGGATACCCTTCCATTTAGCAACATAGTGAATCTATAGTATGATAGTCTGATTATTTTCCAAATTCGGAGCAATAGCAAATCACTTATAGATTGCATGACCCAGGGAAGGGAAATATGAAGCTGGTAAGATCAGATCAGTATATAGAGGTGCATATGGCTACCTATCATATGCAAATTTTCCTTATTTTTCTCTTTTCATTATTGAGTGAATCATTTTAACACAATTCAATAAAAAAATTAAAATGTTACTTTCTTTACTATGAGACAAGCTAAGAGCTTGATCTAGTTTTCATTAGGCGGTATAATTCTGCACTGGAGGGAATCAAAATTTCATTAGATATAATATAATATAACATGGCTATCTGGATTATGTAAATTCTATTAGTTATGTTATATCTAATGAAATTGTCTTACTTGTACATATACCATTAGTCTTCAAGATATGATGGTATAACAAGTAAGACTGACTGCATCCGTAAGTTTCATTGGTGAAAATATTGGCATGCTTAGAGTAATATTTTTTCAGTGTTCCCTTCAGAAAATTGAACAGGGTACTGAAGACCAAACTAAATGGTAATTCCATAAATTTTACAAAATGTAGCAGGATACTTAAACTAGAATGAGCTTAATGAAATTGTATTTTAGTCTGTCACAGTGTTTATCGGTTAGTTCGACTCTGTAGAGGATACTTAAACTATTGAAAATTAGTTGAATCAATTTACTTTTAATTTTACAAAATGTAGCAGAAGGATATAACGATTTTAGTAAATAAACACAAACACAAGCATGCCTTCAATCTTGGTGAAGGATCATAATAATGAACCTTTCAAAAAATATCTTGACATATCCTACAGCAAAAAGAAAAAAGACAGAAAAAAAGCCCTTATGACTTAAACCAAACTCTAACAACAAACAAGGACACCTCCTTATTATGCTTGGTTAGAAATAGAAAATACTAAAACTGTCATGGCCAAACCAATAATACCAATAGCTCCCTTTGCAACAATCAATGGTGAAGCATTGTTAGGAGAAGGTGCCTGTGTACTGGCAACTGGAACTGGAGATGCCAATGCTGATGGAGATTTTGTTGGTGCTGCTGAAGCAGAAACATTGAGCACATTGATATCAACTTTCTGTCCTGCTTGGCAATGGCCAGGAATGCCACACAAGAAAAAGTGATGACCATAATTTGTTATCTTTATGGAGTCTTTGCCGGTGGAGAAGGTTGTTAAAGGGGATGATCCATTGCATGACTTGTACATGGCGTGTGTCACACGCATCACATTGTGGAATTGAGAATTGTATTCAAAAACTGGTGAAACAAATTACCAATTTTTTTTAGTTATTTTCTTTTTTTCACTTTCACTCATGAACATAATAACAAAACATATATACCTAAATACCTCTTAGAAATAGTTTAAACTGTGGTCGTAATATAATGATTTTAGAGGTCAAATAAATTGCAATTGCGGTCACATATAAGCCGCATTTGCCTGCATTTTACCGCAATTTAAAACAGATATTTGGAGTGAGGGGAACTTACCGATAGTGTCACCGATTTGGAAGTTCTTAGTAGCAGCCCATTTCTTGTAATCTATACTACCAATGATTGTCCATCCAGAAGAGTCTCCAACCTTGTGAACAGCTGCATTTGAAACCTTGATAGCTACCATCATAACCATCAAGAAAACTACAGATCTCTCTACCAATCCCATGACTCTATCAGCAAGGAAATGCAAAATTTCCTTGAGGTATGTACTAATGAGACTCTTCTTTTCACTCTTGGATATTTATATATCCATTTTTACTACATAGTTGAAAGTTGTAAATTGTAAGTTTGTTACCTTAAGAATAGAGAAATGAATTAGTTGGTCCCCTTCTTTTGTTATTATTAATTATTGTGATAAAAAGTGAAAACATTATTTAATATACAAAAGACATAAGTGGGCCCTTGGTGCTAATTTTGGCCAAATATGACTATGTTTTATATATGCTTTTATGTTGTTGAATTCCTTTTGTCTGAAGAAATTTCTGTTGCTGAATTAAAAGCTTGTTAGACTAGAATTTTATATTAAGACATGAAAAGTTATTGTACATTGCGTGAAGTATGCATAAAATTTGAACACATGTAAGTAAAATTGGTATAGCATGTCGTTGCAGTTCGATTACGAGGTTGTTTAAATATACTTAGTCTATACATTAATTGATGTGTTATGCAGAGTCGAAGAGAACGTATCGTGATACCAACTAAACACACACTAAGTTCGTCTTTCATTTTATGGTGTGTGTGCTTAGACTAGTGTTTGCAATGGTCGAACGTGATTCAACTAGATGTAAAGATGTTTTTTATTTTCTGCATCAGAAATTGATTTTAGTATCAATATTTTTTCTAGGTTGGACTTCCTCATAGAGGTGACTTGGAATTATTTCTAAATTTCATTAGAATGTGATATGATAGGTATCTTCCACTATTCTATGGTAGTTGCATACTCGAAACCAATTTTGATTCTAACTATTAAATAAATGAATTGATGAAGTTACTTTCTCATAAAATATTTCAAATAAAAATATGTTCAAATTTGTTTTAATCAAAATCAACTTTTATAACTAGTATGAAATTGAACTTAGAAGTATTGATTTTCTATTGTACGAGGTTGTGAGACTTGGAAGGAAAGAATGTTGGGAAAAATGGTTAGGATCTGTGCGGCTACTACACTTCATTGCGCAACCATTTTTGTTTTCTTAACATGTTTATTTTTGTATTTTATCAATCGATAGGTAAGTGTCATCATCATAAAACAAACAACCATCGTAAATTGCTTCCATTAGGTGATTTCACGTTTCTCTGCGCTGACAAAAGCATTGAGTATAGCACTTTATACAACAATACAACAACAAATCATTTGAGTTTAATATATATAATATAACATAACGTGCAACAAAATTTTACACTTACATCCAATTCAAAGATGTGTTGCCACATCATTTAATGAGTTCAAAAACACTTAAGTTGTCATATCTCATTAATTGATGTCGCAATACATCATTACATATATGCATCAAACTCATAATTTATATATGTAATATATGAGCCTTATTCGAGTGGGAAAAGATAAATATAAGTTAAATGATACGTATGAATTGATTTAAAACACAAATCAAAAGTGGTGATATAAAACTTTTGAGATATTTTGGTGTGTCTAAATGGAGAATGGGGGCATTTTAAATTTCTTTTTATAAAAAAAAGATATTAGAAAATTTTAATTTACGTAAAAGTCACACAATTACATTAATAGTTTGTTATTAAAATTAAGGTATGATTGTTTTTATAATTGAATACACTTTTAACGGGTTTGATTTCTTAATTTTAAAAATTGTGACAATATAAAGGAGAAGATGGATAAAAAGAGGATCAAAATAATAAAAATAATGTGATTTATTATGGTAACAAATGACAAGGAAGGGGAAGAGGATGGGGATGAGGGCATGAGTTGATATTGATACACAATAATAGATGAGAAATTCTTGTTTTTTTTAATGAATCCATTATTCTCGTCAAGAAACTATCTCATTCTTCGATCCCTTTTATCGTGTCTTTCTCAATTAATTCTGGATCTTGAGTTCGGAGCAACTGTTGGAGTTTCAAGTGGACCATTCTTTCTTGAGCTGCCTTTTAATTCGGTTTTAGAAGCTGCAAGAATAACAAACATTTTAAAATATGATCTAGGACTAAATCTAGATTTTGGAAATACAATATAAGAAAGTGATACTAAAAATGATAACGTGAAACTTACCAGTCCACTTTACACAGCGTAACATACATGCCGCGTTCACATACATGAGGCTATGTTTCTCATCCAATTCACGATGGCAATTGTTGAAGCAATCTTCTTCTGGGTAAGAGCCACCTTCAACATTACCAACAACAAGGCACACTAACAACAACAATGCAACAATTTTGTTTCCCATTTTACTTTTTTGATTAAATGTAAAACTCTTTGCTTTGTTGTTGATAGTTGTATTTCTTTTCCACCTTCCCGGTAATTATTTTTTAACTATTGTAAGTATATGTGTATATATACACACACACACACATGAGAGACAGATGACAATTTCAACGTATATTGCTAAAATTTTGGGCTTCAAGATTCATTTGGTGTTTATTATTAATCACTTAAAAATAGGGAGGAAAAATGCTTGTGCTCTTCCATATTTTTCGTTTGTCCAACCACTATTGCTGAAATGATAGACACAATTTGTTAGCCAGTTAATAAATTTTTTTTTTGTAAGTTAGGCTCCTTCATTGCTTCTAGGTGGCTTGGAATTATTTCTAAATTTCCTTGAAATGTGATGGGTATCTATCTTCCCACTATTCTACAATACTTGCATGTTCAAAATCAATTTTTATTCTAACTATTCGAATACATGAATTGATTATTTTTATACCTCAAGTGACAGAGTTAGAATCTTACAAATCGATATGGACGGTTGTAATATGACTATTATTGTTATTTGTATTAATAAAATTTCTCTTTCCTCATTTTTTTTTTGTTGCAAAAAGAACTTTTAATCAAAATTAATTTGTTAAAAATCAATGGTTATTACTTTATAACCAAATACACTAAGCAAAAAACTAGTATGAAATTGAAACAATACGTGTGATTATTAGTATTGGTAATTGGTAAGATATCATCCAGTGTCATCTTTCTCTTTACAATTTGATCTTGAAGCATTGATTTTTCTATTGTACGAGGTTGTGAGACTTACTTAGAAGGAAAGAATGTTAGGGAAAATGGTTTGGATCTGTGCAACCAAACCATGATGACCAATTTTGTATTCTTAACACGTTTATTTTGGTACAATCGTTAACCTGTATTTTATCAATCGATAGGTAAGTGTCATCATCATAAAACAGACAACCACCATAAATTGTTTCCATTAGGTCATTTCACGTTTCTTTGTATAGAACTCTCTTTATACAACATCAAATACATCATCAATTATCGTTGTATATGGATATCAAATTTATGTGATAAGCAATTGTCCGTACCTCAAAAAAGAAAAAACATTTGTCCATAATATATGATTATTAAACATTAGGGCATTCGAAAGAAAACATTTGTCCATAATATATGATTTTTAAACATTAGAGCATTCATAATTTAGCTATTTGAGAATTTAAGTGAGAGATTGATTCGTCCGTTAACTTAGTTAAGTTGGTCCGAACATTACATTATATATGTATGGACCAGAGGTTCAAATACTGAATTTCCCACTTATTCATATTAAGAGATAAATTAATAGTCACTAAACTACTCGATAAAAAAAAAGTGAGTGATTGCTTATCCATCCAAATTGATACACTTTCAATCCTCAAGTGACATGCTATTAAGCTTGTCTTCCATTAAGCAAAGAGGACATACTTAGTGAAGGAGGACATAAAGAGGTAAGGGTCCATCTATTGAGAATATGCACTAGCTAGACTTTATTAGAAATCCTCCATGTTCAATAACAAAAGGTCATCCCAAAACAAAAAATCAAAAGGCGGAATCGAATTGTCAAGGAAAGCAAATCGTTTCTTTTGCAATAGAAGTGGCCACAAGTTCAGTCATCAACCATCAAAAAGCGAAAGAATGAAGCTCAAACACAACAAAATTGAATCCTGTTTTTTATTTAAAGTCTTGGTTAAATTGTTGGAATTATATCATGAAATTAGAACAAAAAAGAGTGGTCATGGTTAATCCTTCCACTTGTTCATGCTATCTTAATTTTTGGAGTTAAATTTGTTCCTCCTATCTAAATTATACCGTATTAATCAACGGAGAATTTTTTCTGGCTTCTATCTAAGCAAATTTTATTCTTAAAAAAAAATCTAATTAAATTTTCGTGACACCCTAAAGAAACGTAGTTGCATTTGATCCATGAATAATTTTTCATGCATTTATTATTAGAAGTGATCTCTATAATTAATATATAGTTTATGTTAAAAAAAAACACTTGATATATTGATGAGTAATTGAAATTTTAACCACATAATTTTAAGTAAACGGCTCAACCAATTTAAATTGGGTTCAACCAATTTTTACATTACAGAATTTCTTTTCTCACATGTATCTCTTCTCGCGCACCCTATTGGCTTAACACGTTAGAATTATAAAATCTAAAATCTGTATGGCACGTGAGAAATTAATAGAATGAGAAAAAAAAAGTCCTTACATTAACCACATATGCATGGGCCTTAGTCGAGTGGGAAACGGCAATTTAATTCTCTAACTTAAAGAATATTAATAAATCTAGGTTTTTTTGCCTGAATATAGCACCTAATTTTAAAAGTTCTTGTTATGTTTTGACGTGTCCAATCTATGATATAAATGAGATATGTCGTGAATCTTATACACATTTGTTTTTATTACTAGATCAACAAATCTCATCACTGAGATTCGACGAGACTTACTGATCCAACAATGAACAACGAACTTGAACAAAGTGTAAAACTAATTTATCTAAACACATTAGATTCAGGACGCCGCCAAACCTTTTTTAAATAGACAAGATCAATTTTTTTTCTTTTTGAATTCTATTTGGTTATAACAGACAAGATCAATTTTTTTTTTCTTTTTGAAATCTATTCGGTTAAAAGAGAGTGATTTTAATAGAGGGATTTTTTTTTTGACAAAATTTTAATAGAGGGATTAAATAGAGTGATGTTCTAAATTGTTATTTTTTATAAATTTGTTGGGAGAGTTGTGCTAATAATTTTGTGTGGTGGTGATTCACGCCAATTAGTTTATTCTACAATCTTCACTTTCAAACTGAAGCTGAAGCTGAAGCTAAAACATGAGACACTCTAAATTAATATATTTGGTTAAAGGATAATTTTCAGTGTGGTGATTAAATAGAGGTGACTCATAATTCATTGGTTTGCATGAATAATAATAAAAGCAACCATCGAAAGTAAAATAACAAAATATAGTATAGAACATAACCAAACATTATTGCCTAATGTAATCTGAAAAATAATCTATATATATTATTGTTTCCATAGACAAAATTTGTATGGAACAAACTTTTCACAAAGAAGAAACAGGGAAAGAAATAAAATCCATGTATAGCTTAAATTAAACTACTGTGATGACAATGTTTGCAGGCACAAATCAAAATAAGTTGCATAGTAATTTATATATTCGATCTCTAGAGACTAAAATACTCATTTGGTATTTACCGGAATTCCAACAATTTACAACTGGGAATTCGGATCATATCCATTATTATTATTTTTGATCTTAGGATAATCAGCATTAGCTACTTTCTCATTGTCATAATCATCTTCCATAAACCTCTTCCAGAACCAATGTTGCTTCCATACTCTCTCCGTCATTTCTTCAATTGGTATGTTCTTCGTCTCAGGCACCAAGAAAAGCACAAAGATTGACATGATCAAAACCCAGCCAGAGAAGAACAAGAAGATTCCAAACTTGAAGTGGCATAACATAGAGAGAAAAGCCTGAGCAATGACAAAGGTGAACAACATGTTGACACAAACTGTGACACTTTGTCCAGCTGATCGGGTCTCGAGTGGAAATGTCTCACTTGGAATAAGCCAACCGAGAGGACCCCAAGACCAAGCGAAGGCAGACACGAAAGTGCATACCATGATAACAACAAAAATTGCATAGCCTTTTGAAAGATCGTCCGAATGATCAGTCACCTTGATCCCAAGAATGATTGCTATCACGACTTGAGACAAGAACATTTGTACACCGGCTTCCAACAGCAACATACGACGACCAAGTTTATCGACCGAGTAGATAGACACAATTGTGGAGAGGACATTAACTGCACCAGTAATCACAGCGGAATAGAGGGAGGCGTCATTCTTGAATCCCAATGTATTGAACAACACTGGTGCATAAAACATGATTGCGTTGATGCCGGTGAATTGTTGGAATATCTGTTTTTGAACAAACAAAAAAAAAATGAATGAGTAATTGAACAAAACAAATTTTTAATGTGAAATCTTGAAAATACTCTAAGCAGAATTTTAAATATAAATCTAAAATCTTCAACAAGTACACTTACTTGTAATGCGACGGAAATGATAAGTTGAGGTCGGTTCTTGCGTTTGAGAAGATTCCTAAAAGGGTGTTTGACCTCTTTAGCAACCCGACTTGCCTCACAAAGCTCCAAGAACTCGGGTTCAATGTTGTCAGTGCCACGAATCTTTTTAAGTACAGCTTTTCCTTCTTCAAGGCGACCACGCTCAATGAGACTGTTGGGGGTGTCCACAACCAAGATTGCACCCACTGTTAGTAGAAGTGCTGGGATACCAGCCAAACCAAGAGATAGTCTCCAACCCCATCCACCTGAAATTCTGCATGATCATAACAAAAAAATCAACATTGTATTCATAATTTTATTTTATGTGTTATATTGCATGTGAATGTGTTATATTTTATATGTTATTATCAATCAAAGTTATTATCAATCAAAGTATCTGGCACTGGACTATGTGGGACTTCAACAAATATCTACAAGAGGTGTGGCTGAAGTCACTGATTGAGAATTGCACAAAACAAATCCACGTTTGTATGAAGTGTCTACTATATAATCCACCAAAGTTGACCCTTGTAGACTAAAAAAATGGACTAATACACTTGCCATGTTATTAGCGGAGAACACATTTCAAAGAACCAAACATGTGCTACACTTTTAACTATTAATTTATGGTGATAAAAGTCATAGAAATGACCAAAATTTTGTTGATTTTTATATTTACTATATCTAACATTTTTGACCGGCACCACGCACACACCATTAATTCAATTTGATTACTACTACTAATGATGTTAACACTTAACTACTGTTCTGAATATGATTTCTGATTTAATATTACTCATCAATTGTGTTTGTAGTTTTAATTTCCAATTCACTACACAGTTGAAGAAAAAAAGATGCTTACTTGTTAGTGCCGTAATTGACAAGGTTAGCAAACAAAATTCCAATGGTGACATTGAGCTGGAACAGTATATTCAAAGCTCCACGAATTCTTGAAGGTGCAATTTCTGAAAGGAAAACTGGCACAGCCTGTGATAAATTAAACCAAAAACAGTTTAGTAAGATATTTAACCAAAAATAAAATTGCATTATGATGACATAAATTCTTAGCTAGAGAGATTATTTTCAATTCCACTATGTATGTACGTGTAATTTTGACTACAACCACGTTAATATATGTGTATGAAAAGAATCAAAATTAAGGTCCACACAACAAGTGATGACAAAAGAAAGACAACAAAAAATAGAATTTGTGAGAACTCTTTGTTAAAGCAACTTTAAGAAGACTGTTCAATTCAAAACTCATTTCAAAATTTGGAATATTCAAAAAAATTGAGTTCTCATTCTAAACGGAGCTTTTCATTGTCAGAAGAGCATCTTCAATAATTATAAAAATATACAACAAAATACAGGTCTACATCAATGGACCAAAAGTATTGGAGAAATGGGTGATAAGGACTTTGGAATGGACTCAAAATAAATATATATATGGACTGAAAATAATGTCACAAAAGTCCTAAGTTCAAACTAAAAATAATTTTGTCTCCCACCGACACGTGTGACAATCCACATTAAAATATGTTATACAGTAGTAATTTAATTATTTTTCATATAGTTTGATTTTATATACGTCGGTCATATTCTTGATATAGACACACGCAATGCAAACAAAATTAAAACTAGACGCTAATGTATTTCATTAGATGAAAAAAGACACTAATACCGACATTAGCATGTTCATGAAACATAAACAAATGTAGTACGTACTACGAGACAAAACATTGATCCTAATTAATGACTATGAGGAATATATCACATGTATACAGTAAAAGTTGGATAGTTGATTAATTAAGATTTGAATAGTACCTGATTAGCAAAACCAACACCACAACCAAGTAAGATTCTGCCAACAATGAGCATGGCAAGGTTTTGAGCAGCAGCATTGAAAGCAACTCCACCAATGAAGAAAAATCCAGCAATCAACATGGTGAGTCTTCTCCCCAATGTACGAGTTGTATAGGATGCAAAGAAAGTGGAAGTTAATGCAGCTAGGTATAAGGATGATGTAAATAACTGCAATCCTTGATTATCATATTTGCAGTAATTACTATCTAATCCTGCCTCTAACACTGTCTTTCTGTATACTGCTGGGAAAAATTTCTTCAGAAATGGGGGCATAGATGTCACACCACCTGTCACAACAATATATTATTAATATCTTCATATTTTGTTTAAATTAAATTTAAGCCAAAATAAAATAATAAGAACCATTGATCATGATCAAATCCCCTAAAGAATATCATCTTTATATTATAAAAATCTTAAAATTACTTTTTAACATTAAAAATTCATCAATATGTAACAAAGTGAATTTGGTTTGGTGGAGGTGGGACTTGGGAAACTTCATGGAGCGAAAGCTAAAATCTCAAAAATACCCTTCAGTTTGGTTTTTTTTGGATAAGAAAGAAATTAGTAGTTGAGAGATTTAGGGAAGTGGCTCACATGCAAAGATTGGATTCCCATGTTATGTTAGGGGTTCATGAGTCATGATCATAATGACGAAAATCCACCAACAATATATTGAACCGTTTTTCTCGGTACAAAATCATTATCCACATCACATGGATTAACATTAAATATAATGTTTTATCTTTTGGTTTTTTAAAAATTGAGATTAGTTGTAAATTGAGAATAAAATCAGGGGTGATTTTGGAAACAATAACTCTCTTGATGTTTTTATAAAATATCAAAATTATACACAACAACCAATTCCTCCTAATATAAAATACATGTAGGTGATGGTTGCGTTGAAACAATAATTAGGGTTTATTTTATTTTATTTTCAGTAAAAAAAACGTTATATTGTGTAGAGGAAGGAATAAATAGTACCTGAGATACCAACATCATAACCAAACATAAGCCCACCAGTAGCAGCCATAATACATGAAATTATGACGATCGGAGTAATCTTTGCCTCAAACTCACTTCCGCCACTCGTGGCGAAGCCTCCGCCGGCCATGGTTGGTTTGGTTTGCTAGCTAGGTTTGAGGTTGTGAATCAATGCAATGAGGAAAGAAAATAAGAGAGAAAGTGAGAAGAGAAGAGTTGTTGAGAAAGTTTAGAGAGTGTTGAGGTGGTATTTATAAACTTTGGATAAGTTGGGATATGCTTATGCTGACTAAGACTACAACGATGTTGTTCGACTCACCCACTCTTATAGCCCCACGTAGCTTTTCAGATTTTCTTTCTTAATAATTCTGTTTTATTTTTTATTACGTTTTTTCTTTATTTGGATTTGGATTTTTCTTTTTTGACGGCCTTGCGGTCAATGCCACCTAAGAATACAGATATATATTTACAACAGAAATATACCTTTTTAACGGAAGCAAAGATAAAATCCTCTTAAAAAACAAACACGGAAGCAAAGATAATTGAAAAATTATCATCTAAAAAAATATAAGTTTACTACTTTAAACTTTTATCCATACTTTCCAATAAAAACTTTATCCATTCATCTCAACAAAAAAAAGTAGTTTGAAGTATCATACACTATAAATATTGATGAGTGAAAAATCCGTGTTTACAACCCTAACCCCTTTATATAAATGTATATGTATTTATCAACCGAGTTGCATTTATGAGACTGTGTTAAAGAATTTTAATAAATAATAAAACAAACTCTATAAATTGTACCCAAAAAAAAAACTCTATAAAAAATAATAATAATAATAATAATAATAATACGCTATTGGAATTTTGTTTTTGAGTTATCTTTTTTTATGAATTATCATTATTATCTGATAGTTTAAAATTAAGTAGTAGTAAATGACATTATTTTTTTATTATTAAAAAATAGAGTAAATTTAGAGAAATAATTAATTTTATGATATTTTTTTTAATAATAATTTTATGATCTTGAAAATATGAAAGGATGATCAACACAATTTTTTTCTCTATCATTTTTATTGAAAATATAAAGCAATAATTAATAACAGGGTAAATAAAATGGTCTCAAGTCATTTAGTTTTTCTAATTCTGTATCAATTTTATTGTTAAAAAAATATTTTATGAATCCTTTTCTTTTTGATAGAAAGATACAATAAATCCTTATCGTAGAATTATTTCTAGTTTTTATGATATAATATATACTATAATATCAGGTAAATGATAAATATCGGATATTACTTATTCAAAAAAATATATCAGATATTCCATATTTTTTCTATGTTTTTATTTATTTAATTATGTCATGACAAATCTACAACAATATATAAAGAAAATATGGAATTTTAGACTGAATTTTTCATCATTCCAATTAAACTCTTAAAAAAAATTCCTATAATAATGGTATATTTGTTGGTGTCATTGAAAAAGATTTGAACTCATACTATTATATTGTTAGTGTAATTGAAAATGATAAACATGGTTTGCTACAATTTGAAATCATAAATATATATCTATAATTTTAATCACAATCTAAATAATTTTAATCTAAATCAAAATTCCAAAAATAAAAAAAGTGGTTCATAATCTTCATGATTTATCGCAATAAAAAGAGCGGGCAGAAGAAAACGGGAGTGTTTGTCTAGTTTAAATAAAGATCATGAGTTTTTTTTAGGGGGAAAGATCAAAGTTTATGGATTTTTTTTTTTTTTGACGTAAAAGTTTATGGATTTTTATTAAATGCATATGTACCTTTTGTTGATTTTTTGAAAGGAGATCTCACTTTTTTTTATTTTTGAAAGAAGGAGATAAAATAATTTATGAATTCAAGTTGACTAAATTATGCATATTAAGGTAGTTAGTTTTTTTTTCTTGGTATAAATTAAAAGGAGATAAAATAATTTATAAATTCAAGTTGACTAAATTATGCATGTTAAGGTAGTTAGTTTTTTTGGTATATACATTTTCTCCCTCTTTGGTATCTAAGGATTGATATAACCCCCTCAAAATCTTGAATTCTAGCTTCCCTAACTTCCTTCTTGTTCTCTTTCTTAGCTCTTGTAAAATTCCCAAATTTTGGCATTTAATTTGTACACATTGACCAACATTTAAAACATACCCTTTGGATTTGCACTTTACTTTGAAAATTTTGGTTCCACCGCCAAGATTATTTGCCTCATAATCTAAAACCTCTTGATTATACATCCCATCGTCTTTTTGCAACATTTCTAACTTCATGTGTCATCTTATCTCATATATCATTTGTGCTTCCGCGTAGCTTTCCAAAAATGCCCTTTAAAATTTTGCTTTTAATCCTTTAAACGCTGCCACGTGATCTTAGGAGTCCCATTGTAACTTCTTCTCTTCACTCTTGCATTCATAACTAATATTCTATGTGGGTAGTCAAGCTCTCTTCAGGTATGACTTTACAGTCCAAACAAATCCTTCTGTCTAATATCCTAATGAGAAATAAATCTTTTTGAGAACATGTAACTCCACTCTTCTATGTGACAAGGCGCTCATATTTTTCCTAAAGAAAGTTTTAGTTATGGTAAAATTAAAAGCAAAAAAATGACTATAGGTAATGTATTTAAAATATTTAGATTAATTTGCCAGATTGGATATATGGTTCGGAAGATATATAAGGGTTAAATAAGTTTCCTTAAAAATAAAGCAAATTCTGATTTTAGTTTGTAAAAAATAAAACGAGATGTTTCATCCTCACAAAATTTTGGGTCTTGTTTTTTATTCTTAATGGATATAATTTTGATATATTTTTTACATTTCTTTAACATAATAATATAGATATACAAAGGTTAAACATAATATATGAGCATATGATGGACACATCTTAAACATAAAAAATGATGGTATTGAAATTAATATGAATATAAATTGGCCATTATGGACCGAAAACAAAACAAAAAAATTGTGAGGATAAAAAGATTCTGTTTTATTTTTTAGAGACTAAAATCAAAATTTGCTTTATTTTTAAGTATAAATATTTTATTTAACGCGACTTAAATGAATTGCAAGAGAATGTGAACAATTGTTCGTTTCTTTTTTGGGCATGGTTAAAATGGAGAGCATGACAAATTAATTGAAGTTTTTTTCTTGTTCTCAAATGCATAATTTAAAATTAGACTTACGACTTAATTAGAGTCGGGCCAGAACTGGCCTCTAGCTACTTGAGTTAAACTTGAATTCGAAGAGCAACATCAAGAGAAAACAGTGTTTTAATTAATTTGTCGATACCGTGTGTAAACAAGAAGACAAAGAAGAGTACAAAATAAGCATTTTCCAAATCATATCACATACTATAAGTATTAACTATATGCTATGCCAAGTTGTTAATTTGACCTGCTAATGTGTCATGGTCAAACTCTGCAAGTGGATCCGTTTTCTACTGCAAAAACCTGTAATGACTAATCAGTGTATCTGTCACACAATATTGTAAATCTGCTGTTTAGTTTTGTGAACACCACGTGTGAAAACAAGTTGCCACCACAGCATTTTGTTTTGCTTACATAGGACACATAATTCATACGTACTGCGTGCAGTCACAAAAAGTATAAATCAGTGACCATAACAAATTATAACTTTTCTTCATTTGTGAAATTAAAATTAGTTTATGTTCAAATTTCGTTTTTAATGAAAGCAAGATCATTTTGTGAGCAACAAACACAACATAGATAATAGATAATACGACAATATGATGTGGCATATATTGCTTTCACATGTGGTGATAAATTTGTCACCTAAAACGTGTGACCATGTTTGGGAGGCCATCTAGAAACACGGAGATATTCTTGACTAAATTAAACAGTTCTCTGATCATATTGATGTTCCACTTCCATCCAATTTTTTATAATTTTTTATATTTTTTTTATATATCAAGTGGGGCTGAAGTACATAAAATTGTAGCGTAAACAATTTAATCATCAATATCAAATTATTATATGAAATTAGAACACACTTACTTAGAAACCATGATTATTGGATTCACCGAGATTTGAAACAATAATGATTATCGGACTCGCCGAGGTTTGAGACAAAGTCTTCCTTTGCCTTTCTTATGCTCCGGACTTAGGGTTTTCGATGGGGCAAACCGCTAATGAGCAGAATAGTTAGAGTGATGGCAAAGGGGACCTAGCCTCTCTATTTATAACCGTGCAACCCTAGGTACCACCCATCATGGGCCTAATGTCTGGGTCTACATTATGTTTCTACACAAATCAGATTAAGTGTTCAAAAGCTCATTATTTATTGATCACTTTTATTAGGGCCTAAGCATCATCAAATAAATCACAACATCAATCCGTTTTTATTAAAACCAAAACCAACAATTGATTGCAGCCCACAAAATATTAGAAGAAATTCTAACATTCTCCCACTTGGCAAAATCAATTATGTATTTAAAATAAAAATAAAAAATAAAATAAAAATATTTTTGAAAACAACTCTCGGACTAATAATAAACTTCCTAACATGGCCACTAAATGATCCCATGATGCAACACTTAATAAAGACTTCGTCCAACTAAGAACCGAATGATATCGAATCATGACGGTAGTTATATCCTTAATTGATACATCACCTTCCATGGTTACAAATATCACCAATTCCGTCGACTAGTCATCTGTGTAAAGTGTATCAAGAAATGATATGTCAAGGTGATCATCGACCATACTATTATTTTCATTGTCGGTCCTCAATTTCTCTCAATGCTTTAAAGCCAGAGAAATTATGTGATTTCTCTTAAATGCCTTAAAGCCAAAGAAATTATGTGATTTCTCTCAAATGCGTTAAAGTCAGAGAAATTATGTGGTCCACTGAAAACCACATTGCCTCAGCTCCAAAATAGTGTCGATCACCGGCATAGTGATCCCAACGACACTGAGCTCTAAATTTCACGTGTATATAATGTCTCAGCTCCAAAATAGTGTTGATCACCGACATAGTGATACTATGAACACTGAGCTCTAATTTTCACACATAACACATTAGCTCCAGAATAATGTTGACAGCCGGCATAGAGATCATGTCAACATTGAGCTCAAATTTTTCACATGTAATGCCTCAGCTCCAAAATAGTGTCGATCACCGGCATAGTGATCCCAACGACACTGAGCTCTAATTTTTCACATTTGATATTTGATATACACAAGAATTCATCTCATCGTCAATAATTAAATTGAATGAAAATTCACATCAATGTATCAAAGAAAATAAGTGAAAGAAAAATTCATCATCACAAAATTGATAATGTAAAATTCAAACTCCCACTAACCAAATGCATCAAAAGAATTCACAATATTCATGTTATTCAAAGTGACTCTTGAAAACAATGAATCTAAGTCATTTGGTTAAAAAAATAATTAACGTCAAAGTTAGGGAGCCAATGAATGTGATAAATAATTTATTACCATAAATTATAGGAGTTGGGAGCCACTAATTTCAATTTCGACAATTTCTAAGGGTTCATAAATGCTAGTTTTAACCTATGATTTTAGTAAATTTGCTTCTAATGCAATCCACACAAGTACCTGGATCATCAAACTTTAAGAACAGTAGAATATTTACTTTGATTAATTTCTCAGCCCTTTCCCCAATAAATATGATCCAAGTGCTTATGCCATGAAGTAAATGATGTATTCCTCAACATTAGACCTTATAGCAACAAAAGTTTTGACAACATAAGACAAAACAAAGTTATGTGAGTTTAATCTCAAACTTAGTTTTCTACCTCCAAGAGTAAAACTAAAACAAAGTTGCTCCAACAAGGTAACACAAACAAGATTCATCCTAAATGAAGGTTACGTGAAAGATATTTTTCAAAACAAGTGCAAAACTAGAATGTTAAATTTTGGTGACATCTCCCACTGACTTCACAATTACTCCTTGATCATATTAATCTAAATTTAAGTTGACATCTCCCACTAACTCCACATATACTACTAAATTACAACATTGTCATATTTTCATGTCCAATAACTTTTCATTAGACACATGGAGACCATTTTGGTCAGATGCTTTAACTTGTGAGTCATCTCCCACTTACCAAAAGGTTATTTTAGTACAGACATGTTCTCCTAGAGATAACTTCAAATCTTACTTCCATTTCTTATGGTTTGACTCGTTTAAGATCTCGATGAAAGCAAAACAATCATTCATTGATAAGGAAAAAAAATGAATGAATTAAAATATGTCATAAGACAAGATATAACTTAAAATAAACAAGCTATTATAACGAGGCCAATATAATTGTACAATCACCTTTGGGCAGAATGCACAAACTAAGGTCAAAACCTTAACCAAAACCTCAAATGAGTTAATCTATGAGGATACATTGAACTTGGAAAATTATCACATTTAGGCAGACAAAATTCTTTGGTTCAACATATACTCCAATAACTCCATCTCATATAAGTTAATTAATGAGCATATGCATAATAAAAGCATAACAATTATCCATTGAGGAAATATATGAGACAAAACATGAATGCATAAAAATATATCAATTGACAAGATATAACTCAAAATAAACAAGCTATCACAATGAGGCCAATATAATTGTACAATCACTTTTGGGCAGAATGCACAGACTAAGGCAAAGCCTAAGTCAAAACCTCAAATAAGTTAATCAATGAGCATGTATTGAATTTGGGAAATTGTCACCTTTGGGCAGGCAAGTTCCTTAGTTCAAAACATTCTCCAATAACTTTATCCCAAATCAATTTTTAATTGTAAAATGCAATAACCACCTTTGGGCAGGAAACTACATGTTACGGTTAAAAACATTTCTCAAGCTACAAAAAGAAATTTCATCAATCAATCGATAGAGGCGGTCCCACTTTGATGGTAACGATCAATATCAATGCATGAAATTTTTTTTGCATAGGAATCAACAACTCTTGTCAAAATAAGACAGAAAAAATATGCATCATTTAAATGCATCTAAACTGGTCAATATCGTTTCAATTTGCATTCATCATAATTTTGTTTGATACAATGCGGTAGAATAGTACGTTAAAAGCACATAAACAAAACTAAACATATAATTATGTGCTAATTTTTGGAAGAGTACTATTACCGCTAAACTCATAATCTCATAGGTAGTAATTATTTATTTACGCAGCGGAAACATACGAGACTTCAATTTCAATACTATTGAGGATAAAAGACAAAATAGTCACAAAAAAATATATTTAAAAGACTATAATATCCTCAATGTAAGTCTCTATAATAAACAAAAGAGTATTTATCAACACATGATATTTGTTTCTCATTTATAGATAATTGACATGTAAGATTCTCCCATTTGATAGAGAATGATAGTTGGATTGTCAATCCAAGACTTTTTAAAAAAATATTTAAACAAATATTCAAGTATATTCTCTATCACACAATGATCATGTCAATTAATATTACACCAATATGACATGCCCATCCCCTATATAATAATAAGGGAACAAGTGTAATCAAATCCAATAAAAAGAATTTAAATTAAATAACTAACCTCAAAAGGTGTAATCAATTCTCCTTGTATGTAGAGTCATTGAGCACGACTTAGCAAAAGCTCCGCACAATTTGACATATTATCACCTCAATTGGCTCATAATTCAACAACAAACCAATATAGCAAAAGAAAGACTCTAATAATACATATATAATACATGGATAATAGTTTTCAATTGCCTTCAGAATTGCTCAAAAATTATCTTTTATGATTTTCCACAAGTGAGCATACAAATAAGAACAAGGCAACGTAGAATTTATACAATAATTATAAATTCATATACATCAATATTTGGTGCAATGATTGATAAAATTGAGTCTAAAGTAATTTCACAATTGCACACTTTAATAGAATAATTCACGACTATAACAGAGATTTTCACAAATAATATTTTAGACTCACATCCTTAGGAATATATGAGTTCAAATTCTATAAGATTCTCAAATTTAATCGACACCAAATATTTACACATTTCACAAAATAAAATTTATTCCCATAAAAAAAATATATGTTTGGAAATTAATCCCAATCAAATTACTTAAATTTTCAAAACTAATCAATCTACCAAAATCAAATCCAATCATTTTGAATATGCAAGGTTTGATCCATAAAATATTAATCATGGTGTTTCCTTCCGGATTTGAGATAAAATAAAATAAAGCTTGATGAAATATTCATATGGTAATCATGTCAATGCTTATACATGTTATATGCACATGCGCAATGAATCACAACCATGATGTGAAATTCGTTTCAAAAACTACAAAGCTTATGGCAAAGAAGCAGACATAAAATCAATTTGCAGTGACAACAACAACATCAAAAGGAGTAGCATAAAATACATGATGTTAATTTGAACATGGCTACTCAAAATTGTCTTTGAATCCACACATGCAATTGCAATTCAATCATGATAAACATAGTCTTAAAAACAATTCAACCTATGAATAAACCAAATCTCAAATCCACTTCATTTTAATAGAGTGCAAATGATAGTCATGCATAAAAGAACCTATACATAAACTTAACAGAAGGAGTCACACAAAAAATTGTATCAATTTTTTCCAATCTCATACATATAGCAAATATAAAAAGGTCTTGCTAACCATTGCCCTGTTAAGGAAGTCAAAAGTAGCATGCTTGCATTGGTTTCAACAACATTCTGACTTTTAAAAACTTAAATTTATCACTTTTCACCATTTTCCAATGCTATATTTCTATTTTTATCCCCTTATCCAATGCCCCAAGGGCAATGGTTAGCATTCTCCATATAAAAATAATAATAATTGAACACACAAGTATTGAGCCAAATCATCCGTCATATAGATTAAGGAAATTTTTCAAAAATTCCATAAACAAAACAATCAAAATTGATAGTATAAGACATTGACCGATATAAATTGAATGTGCCAAACTGAATCCATCATAATTTGAGAAAGAATCAAAATAAAACTGACAGGCATATTTTGAATCAAAATCAAATATAAAGATTTCTTTAAAAATATGGTATGATTTGTTCCAAAACGAAAACATATATTCACCATTCAAAACAAACAAATAATTGTCAGATAAATCGGTGCAAATTTATAAGAATTGATTTCAGATCACCCTTTTCTACATAACAAACTGAAAAATTATAATCAAAGTTGTAAGCACAGCAATGCAACTTACAATTTTCCAAAAGAGTCACAATTGTCTATGAATTTGTTATCTGAAAAATTCAATGACACACCTGTGCAGACCGAAAATTTTCTATACTACAATATGCAAGTAACACACAAAATTGGATCAATGCACAATTAGTCCAAATAATGCTCAATGCATACACATATAAATGAATAATGGATTTGATTTGAATGGAAACAATAGAGACTTATTCAATCCAACCAAATAAAATGCATTAGCCAATGAACTATTGACGACAATTCAAGAATCCAATGCAATTAAGGTCAAAAAATAAAACCATTGGAGTAATCAATTTTGGATTCGGGTGTGTTATTTTAGCTTCGCATTCGCATACTGTATCGGTTTAAGACCACAAGTTAAGATTTGAAATTGTTTGAAATCTTATGATTTGATAAACTTTAATTCAAAGCTTGTGTAGCATGTGTTAATTTTAAGGACACAGTCATATACGGATCATAAAGCAACTCACAGAGGTTATTCATGTGCAGCCAAAATACAATCGAAACGTATTTTCAAATTCTTAAAATTTTCTGTAAAGGTTAACAACAAGCATCAAGTATACTCACAACAAACACAAAATACAAGCAAATACTAACCCTAGAATAGTTTGGCAAATCATATACCAATTGATTAGAAATCAGGGTCCGTAGAAGCTAACGTGTTTGCCAGAATAAAAATACATAAAGTATTAGGATCACAATAAAATTTAAATTAGGATTAGTGCTTGTATCGTTGGTTTTTATATGGCAACCAAAATTGGTCACGCTTGCACCAAAAAGAAAAAATCATGAAGAACAATAAAACTTATATAACACACATGCACATAAACCGAAGGTATATATGAATCGACAGGCTGAATACTGTAAATTGCTATGAACAAATGTATCAACGGTAGTTATTGGTATCAATGACGCGTAATGCATCACAAATAAAAATCTATCTATGCGATGCAGTCCAAAAACATTAGATTTTAGGGTTCTAAATCATATAATTTTTGGCTCTGATACCACATGTAAAAATTAATTCAACAAGATCGAATTATTATATGAAATTAGAACACACTTACTTGGAAACTATGGTGACCGGATTCGCCGAGATTGAAGACAAAGTCTTCTTTGCCTTTTCACATGCTCCAAACTTAGGGTTTTCGATGGGCAAACCGCTAATGAGCAGAATTGTCAGAGTGATGGTAAAGGGGACCTACCCTCTCTATTTATAACCGTGCAACCCTAGGTACCACCCATCATGGGCCTAGTGTTTGGGCCTACACTATGTTTCTACACAAATTAGATTAAGTGTCCAAAAGTCCATTATTTATTGCCTAAGCATCATCAAATGGAGCACAACATCGGTCTGTTTTTATTAAAACCAAAACCAACAATTGTTTGCAGCCCACAAAATATTAGAAGAAATTCTAACATTAGTCACAAGTCAAAACATGCTTCACCCTTTTTACCTTATTTGCTCTTGTCATTATGGTTTTCAATCTGCTCTAGATATATATTCACGGCATGTTCAACGAGTATTCTTATATTCTCTTTGCATAGAAAAAATGTTTCTTTAAGGTGCAATTCCTATCTTTATTCATTTTTTTTTTTAACAATGTAAGTGAAAAGTAGACATACGTGAAAAAACTAAAAAAGAAGCGAGAAATATGTGATGCCTTGCGTGTAGTGAGTACAATCTTCTTTACAATTTTTCCCTAAAAGAAAAATCTTTTTGACAATTTTTTTTCCAAGTACTTTAGTGGCTAAAAATTATCTTTTTTAAGGAGAATAAGTGGGGTGTCCACTGTCCAAGATTTGAACTTCAGCCCCTGCATGTATAGTGCAATGTCCCTACCAACTGAGATAAACTCACGGTGACTATTCTTTACGATTTCTAGTATGTCGGTTATTTTTATTGCATTGCGTCAGTTTATAAATTTTGAATGATGATTGTTATTCTTTCAAAAAAAAATGAACAATGGTTTTTATGTCTTAAATGGATATTACATTTATATATAGAAGATTATTTTGTTTAGACTAATAAGTTATTGGCCTTATGGTATTGAACTTGTATGCTTTTAAGTTAGTAGAGTTCATTGGGTATTATAATATATTATCTTGTAACCATTATTTGCATATGTCA
>Ga0315913_1001762_pt1 | contig 24511 bp, 21 predicted proteins | sample MpolsnodulesMG_FD_207736 | JGI IMG/M metagenome (GOLD analysis project Ga0315913, IMG submission 207736) | Medicago polymorpha root nodule microbial communities from Los Angeles, California, United States - small nodules | ecosystem: Host-associated > Plants > Roots > Nodule | place: USA...
GGAGGAGGTGGCGGAGGTGGTGGGGCTGTACCTGTTCGTGTAGAACCTGGAGGTGGTGGCGGAGGTGGCGGGGCTGAACCAATTTGTGCAGAACCTGGAGGTGGGGGCGGAGGTGGTGGGGCTGAACCAGTTCGTGCAGAACCTGGCGGTGGTGGTGGAGGTGGTGGGGCTGATGTTGTTTGTGTAAAGCCTGTTGGCGGTGGAGGTGGAGGTGGTGGGACTGATCCTGTTCGTGTAGAACCTGGAGGAGGAGGTGGTGGAGGTGGCGGGGCTGAACCTGTTCGCATCGGAACTGGAGGAGGTGGTGGAGCTGAACCTGTTCGCAGCGGAACTGGAGGAGGTGGTGGAGGTGGCGGAGCTGAACCTGTCTGTGATGGAACTGGAGGAGGAGGAGGAGGAGGTGGTGGCGGCGGGGTTAAACCTATTTGTGTGGGAAATGTAGGAGGTGGAGGTGGAGGTGGTGGGGCTGAACCTATGGGAGCAAATCCTGGAGGAGGTGGTGGGGGTGGAGGTAATGGGGGTGAACTTGTATGGACAGGTCCTGGTAGAGGAGATGAATGAAATGTTGAAGCACTGCTAGCATTGCTGGTCATGGGCGGGGGAGCGGGTGGAGGTGGACCAGAAGCATTATCAGTGTTACAACCTGGAGGGGAACCACCAGTATGATGAGGTGGTGAAACATTATCAGTCAATAACTGATCAGGCATTCTAGAAGTGAGATTTAAACAATTTCCACCATTGTTTTCAAAAGCTAAATGATCCAAAATAGGGGTGTCGGATGTCAATAATTTTGAAGGAACAGCAGAAGATTTGGGAGTAACATCAAAGGCTTCATCTGAACTATCAGCAACACTTGATCCATTATTTTCTTCTTCAGAGTCAGCTGGTGACGAAAACCAACTTCCTTTACCTTGCATCCTCGAAAACTCTTTGGCTTCATTTAAGACAGTAAGCTGTCTAAGCAGCCACACTGCTGCAGCATCACCACTGTCAACCCATTCCACTCCACTAAAAAGTTCTTGAACTCTTGAAAATGCTTCAATAGGTAATCCACCTTTCTCCTCACCATTCAAAATGGCTGTTTCCGTCGGAGCTCTCTGAGGACTAATGTTTTCAACCTCCCCAAATAAAACCTAAATTTAGAGGTTTAACACAATCAGAACAAATACCAACCTTCCTAGAGCAAAACCACAGCAATCACAACTGTCCACAATTATAATTTCAGTTGGATTCAATCACAAATATTCTTTACACTGTCGGACAATTATAACCATTTGATCATTAAAAGTGTTTAACTTTCATTATATCTAACTTAAAATTTATACAAATGATGGTTTGTGATTGATTGATGGTGTAAAATGTTTTACATTGACAGTGCATCAAAACTATTCTCTATAATTATCCATACAATGCTAAAACAAGCACTCACCTCAGCCCTGAAGCCTTTCGGATACCGCTCCTTCGAATCCCAAAGAATGTCCAAGTTTTCAGTGTTCAGCATTAGTATATTGGATCGAATAAATGCCGTATTGAACATCACACGAAACATCATCACTTCCCTTTCCGGATCCAAATCCAAATGGACACACTCCAGAACCACATCTCCTTGCACTAAACATTGAATATCAATCTTAATCACATCACAGTCTACCTGAGATTCAAAAAGAACACAACACATTCCAACATCAACAATATGAAGCAACAAAACTAACACAACACAATAAACTCAAGCATAAAACTTAGATGCAGTCCATTACCTACTGTTCTACACTACACATGCATAACAACGCTCAAAAACTCGATCAAGAGGTGCATTGTAAAACTGTTTTTTTCTACATGTAAATTAAAAATAACCGTTTTTTATGTCTAGCACAATACCAACAGTACGTAAGGAACTGCATCTAAGTTTTACCTTAAACTCAATCACTACCAAAACACACAAAAAATCCATAAACCTGACTATAATGCCTCAAATGCTTCTTCTTCTTATGCATATTATAAATCATCTGAGTAGAAAGTCCGCCTCTACTAAGCAAATTCCTCCCGAAAATCCTAAACATTGGCCTACATCCATTAGACGAATCAAAGCTAGGAATCCCCCTAAGAATGACACAATCCAAAGACAAGGCTCTCTCAGGAGGAGGCCACTCCGGCGCAATATTCCTCCTCGCGACATATTGAATATACCGAAGCTGCGAAGGCTGTGGATTCAAAGGTGACAACAATTGCAACAAACCCTTAGGTGCTTCTCTATGAACCATTTCAAGTGTCCTACGCTCACCACTATGAACCCTTCTAAAAATCAACAAACTTGCCAACAAAAAAGCCAAAAGTGGCCAACCCCCTCTTTCACAATGAAACAAAATCACATTTTGATGATTTCCAAGCAAAAGCCAACTCTCACAAACACGAAGAAAATGCTGAACAAGTGAAAGTGGCAAAAGAGGACAACCCTCATAGTTTTTTGGATAATCCATAATAATAACATCATAATCACACATTAATTCAGCGAAATTGCTTCGCTTTTCGCCGTCGCGAAAATTAAACGCTAGAAAGGATGATTCTGGAAACTCTTCATGTAATTCAGTCACGATTTCGTGAAGATATAGCTGGTACATTCCATCTGGTAATGCTTCAGTAGAAAAACACGAATCGAAAACTGCAAAAAAAATCAAAAATTGAGGAAAATTTTGAAAAATGAGAAAAATGGGGAAAATGTAAAGATTGAATTTTTACCGTAAACTCTGTCAATGAATTCGAGTAAACCATCTGGGGGTCTTTTGTAGAAGAATCTGCTGAGAAGAGACATGCTTTTCGTATGTGGGTCGTTTGAAGAAGAATGAAGCTCAGAAAAGTGAAGTTTATAGCTATGGAATTTAGAGAGAGAAAGAGAAAGAAAAAAAGAGTTTTGAAATTTGAATAATAGATTTTGCTAATGATTATTTTATTTCTTACATAACAGAAAGAAATTGATGTTAAAACAGTAGAGGTTGTTTAGATTTCATTATCTTTGTTATCCTTTGGGTAAGTTTCAGTTATTTTAATAATGTTGTAATCTACTTAAGATCTTAATCTACTTAGTTAATTATCATTGATAAGTGATTGTTTTTTGACAGTAATGATCGGTAATTGTTGCTCTAACTTTTTATTATGAGAAACATAAGAAAGGTAAAGTTATAGAAGAAGATTGTCCGTTGGATTAAAATATGTTTTAATTTGTATGTTTTTTTTTTTTTTGACAAATTTAATTTGTATGGTTGTAATTTAATGTTGTGCTAACATCTTCCATTGCATTTCTAAATTCAGTTATAAGATTCAAGTACCCGTCATATATGATCATTAAAGGTAAAGTTACTTCATGAACCGATGATAGTTAGTTTAAAAGATATATTCGATTTAATAATAGATTTCTAAAAATTAAAATATTTTATTGAATAGAACAACTCTACAAACTTCATAAAATTTCAAAATCATTTAACAGATGTTTTGGGTTGTTTTTCTAGTTTCTCACATTTTCATATGTAGTTGACGTGAATTTTTTGAAGTGAACTCAAACTTATGTGTAAACATAAATTTGATGCTTGTTTATATGGTTTCAAATAAACTAGTAATGTTTTATCGAATAAATTCAAAACCAAAAAATTACCAACAAAAAAAAAATCAAATAAAAGTCTAATAAACATCTTCAAAATACAAGTAGATATGGTTGTGTAAATTTTGGATTTACATCAAAAAATTTGAGTTTGGTCATTAATATAATAATCGATGATTGATTGTACAAATTATTGTCTTATTTTCAAATAAGAAATAAATTTATTTGAAAACATGTGAGGCTAATAGAGAGAAAACACTTTAATTTCAATTTATAAGAACATTAGAGATATATAAAATTACACAAATTATAAAAGGGATTAAACATATGAATCATATTATGAAGCTATGAGAAAGAGTGACAGAGTGGGGACTAAAAAAATGGAGTCAGATTATTGACAATCAATTTAGCTTTATGTCTCAAATGTCGATCTTGAAAACGATCTAAATGCTACGTTTCATGGAGTGATATCAGATATATCACAAATAGTTGCATACTTTTTGTAAATGATATAGTTCTACTTGGAAAGTCCATGAAGGAATTAAATGAAGGTTATAGATGGGAAAACAAATTTTAGAAGTGTATGGTAAGTAGAAATAAGACAGTGTATAGAAGAAGATTTTAACTGAAGGCAAATTATTTTTAAATAACTTGAATCCATAATACATAACAAGCGAGAAGTAGAAGATATAAATTGTCAAATTCAAGCGGGATAATTGAAATGAAAGAAGACTTCGAGTTTTTTATGTGATACAAAAGTATCGCACAAGATAAAGAAAACATTTTATCTTACAGAGTAAGACTAACAATGTTGTATAAGACGGAGTATTGAACAGTAAAGAACCAACACACCAATAAAATAAGTGTAACAGATACGAGGATGTTGCATTAAAGTGTGATATGATAGGATTAAAAAGACAATATTTAAGAGAGTTGGAATAACATCTAACGTATAAGAGATTGTGAAACTCAACTAAGATGATTTGAACAGAATACTTATAAATTGTGTAGCTTGGAGAGTAGACAAAATGGAGGATAGACAATCACTAGACTTGAAAATGACCTAAGAAATTAAAACAAAAACTATTAAGAAAATATTTAATATTAATAAATTAAATAGAGATATGATATACAAAACAACATTATTATGACTTCTCTTAATCTACATGGTCAGCCTTACTAAGTGAAATATGGTTTGTTTGTTGTTAACTAAAAGTTCCCAGCTGAGGTTATCATGATAGTTGTCTCACGCAGAATTCGATCTTCAATTCATCAAAAACTAGCATCTTCAACTAAACTCAACCCTTCTGATTAATTGCTAATTTAAATAACCATCAAGGTAGACACAAGATATTAACGTTGTTAAGCCAATCGTTGTTACTTCAAGGCACACTTTCTCTGCCATACTGTGACAATAGCAATGCCAAAGGGGTGTGTGGACCCAAATAAAAAATTGATTCAAAAAACAAAAAGAATGATTTGGAATTAACAACAACAAAAAAATCGAAATTTCTTTGTTCGAGTAATTATGGAGAACGTTGACATTATTTCAAGTGCTTTCTTTTCTTATTTTCTTTATTAATAGTAAGCCTGTGTCCATAATTGGTATTAAAAGAAATACTCTTATGTTCACCAATCTGCAATCTGCAATCTACATCCTGCTATATTTTTTTTCTAGCCCTAAAAATTCTTGAGGGGGCCATTCTCAGACTACATTGTTACACACGAAAAAAATTCAATGAACCACACGGGGATACACTACTATCATTATACACGGTGACATCTTTAAAAGAAAAATACAAAATGATTTTCCATCTATTTTCATACTAGAACTTACACTATCTACAAAAAAAAACCTAGAACTAACACTGAATTCAAATATCATGATCTGAATTTGACATCACTTAGAAATCTTTAGTTTCAATACCGGCTTCAGCAGCAGTGAGACTATCATCATTCTCATTCAACAAATAATCACAATATTCCAAAAGCATATCCGCAACCGGAGGAATTCCAGGATTTCGCCCATCATTATATTTATGGGCATTAAAAGTAATTTGCCATACATCATGTCTGAAGTCTTCACGACTTTTGTACTCCATATTCCGCACCCTCTCCCTGATTTTGGAAAGATCCATTGGCCTCTCTATGATATCCAGGTAGTCAGGGGCAAGCTTCTTGGGCACTGGTTTCAAAAACAGATTAGACAGGTCATACCTATCTTTCACAATGGCATCCACAATACTCTCCAAGATATTTGCCAAACCAACCTTCACAAAAAAAAAAAAAAATGAAGTTAACATATAACTTAAGCCAAGTAAACACACACCTGTTATGCTGCAAATAAATAATTGAAAGGACCAACCACAACCACAACCACAAATAATTTCTTACTAAAAACGTGTATTTACAAAATAAAACATAAAGCACCCACAGTAAATGATGTTCTTTCTTTTAGGCACTTGTCTAATTTATTAACCCCAAAGGAATGATGTTCTCTTTCCAAAGCCTACCAAAAAGATCCTAAAGAAGTAAATCCTGTCAGCAGGTCTCTGTCGAGAGAATGAAGGGTATATTCCTGGAAGGAGATACCCCCCTGCATCCCCACCTTGTTACATCCTTAAATGACTTATACACCAAAAATCATTATGTTTGCAGCATAACTTAAACTACTTAAGAAAAACAAGCTGCTAACTCTTGAATTACAATTCTGGAAACATGTTTGTGTTGTGTATGTGAAAATGGAGGTGAAACGGCACACAAAAATAACAGACTTTCCTCAAAACTGATAGAAATATGTCACAGTACTATTGTTCCTACTTGACACGGATGCTTACATGAAGGCGAAACAAACACAAAATAATGAAAATGTCATGCAAGAAATGTACCTCTCCTCCTCCCCCTCTTCGGCGTTTTGTTGGCGGCATAAAATCTTCACCAAACTTTCCTAACTCAACAACGGATCTTCTTTTTCCACTACGTTCTCTTTCAAGCATCCTCTTACCATATCCTCTATCCCGACCTCTATCCCGAGGACCGTCTAAATACTCATCTCTTAACTCGGGCTTTCTCTTTTTCTTTTTCTTCTGGGCTTTTTGCCGTTCTTCCTCTTCCCTCTCCCTTCTAATATCTTCTTCATATCTTCTTAAATCATCTAATCTTTCTTGTTCCTGCATTTTTAAATCATTTAATCTTTCTTGTTCCTGCATTCTCATTTCTTCTTTGCGATACCTTCTTGCTTTGTCTTCTCTGAGTCTCGCTTCATTTCTTCGTTTCTCTTGCTCTTCCCACCATCTTCTATCCTCTTTAGAATTCCATTTTACCAAACTTTCAGTCGAATACATGGTCTCCTGCTTTCTGTGCTTCTCAAAATTTGCCAATTCCACAATTCTTCTAGTTTTTCTGTGTTCAAATCCTGTATTTCCACCAGGACTGTCCAGTTCCAGATCAACCACATCCTTTGTACGTTTTATAACAATCTTTTTGTGACTTCGCTCCCTATCTATTTCTGCAGGCGGGCGGATTTTAATTGGGAACTTATGAGAATCAACCTGACCTCTACCTGGATCAGTAGGAGGACGTATAACAATAGCATGCTTAATAGATTCAGCCTGTGTATCATCTGATTTCACTTTGTTTGGAATAATTATCTTACTAATTTTAGCAGACTTGGCAGTTTCTGAGTCAGAAATGACAGGCTTGTCAGAAGTGACTGGCTTGTCAGAACTCTGCAGAGTTTCTACTCCAGGTCTATCATTAGATTTCTCTGTCGAACTGCATTTGAACTTCAATGGAATTTTTGTTGAATTCTCAACTGGAGCAAGTTTTGTTACAATTTTTGATATTGACTTTTTGGAGGAGAGTTGATGCTGGGACTGGCTAGAGGGATCACCAAAGCTGGATTTTCCAGTTGGTTTTTCCATGTCTGTAGATTCAAGCTGTGCTTCTGGATCTTCACCATATTTCGGACAGTTCTTGTTCGTGCGCATGTGCCCAAGCTGGTTTATCAACAAAATAATTACAACAATAATATATAAAAAGGCATGTGGTGCAAAAAAAATAAAAAATACATAACTAAAAACATCCTCATATTTTGTATTTATTGAAATACAACTTCTTTAATCAATGTAGAACATTAAATGTTAACTTCTAGTTTCCAGATAATTATTTTTCATAATACATTTGCAAAGTTACAATTTTAACTCCATATCTGTATTTCATAAACAAAAATCATAAAACCTCAAGCAACAGGTGTCACAAAAGAGTTCTCTGGATAAAAGGACTACAAGGGAAAACTCCAGATACGCACCTGGCCACATGCTCCACAAACGAAAGTTTCCCTTGATGGTTTTTTCTCCTTAAATACCTGGTTCTGCATACATAAATTCAAGATAGTTTTAGGAGTAATCTTTCAATGCAGTTAAAATATTCACACAAACATGGAGAAAACAATATCAAAGATTATAACATGGAGAAAACAATATCAAAGATTATGGTACATCTGTAAAACATGACAATATTTTGCAATTTTTGAACAAACATAAAGAAGAGACTATTCAAAGCATTTGTTTCTGTTCTAAAATTAGTGGAATCTTTCCATAAACTAATAGAGAAAGTAAAAACGTACTTACTCTAAAAAAAAAAATCAAAATACCCCTGTGAAATTCTTTGGTAAACCATTATGAATTTTATCAGTGATCCTAGAATAGAACCATCTACATAGAAATACTATGCTCATCGATGTGAAGTACTTTGGCATATGAATGTACATATATGGTATACATTATTTGCAGGAAAGAAAAATCAAAACTTTGATACAGGAATATAACCAATGTATCTATTGGGAAAAACCCAAGTCCCACATCGGATAGATAAGACTCTTGAGAAGAGTATATAAAGAGGAGGCAATCCTCACCTTTCAAGCCGGTTTTGTAAGGATGAGTTAGGCCTCATATTTCAACATGGTATCAGAGCTTGTCGAATTCAAGGACCGCCTAAACCTATTCACGCACCAAGCCCAAAGAGTGCTGGGCGTGAAGGGGTTGTATTGGGAAAAACCCAAGTCCCACATCGGATAAACAAGACTCATGAGAAGAGTTAATAAAGAGGAGGCAATCCTCTCCTTACAAGCCGGTTTTGTAAGGATGAGTTAGGCCCCAAATTTCAACAGTATCTTGATCAGCAAGCACCATTAAATGAATAGTTTTGGGGTCAAGTACAGTTACCTTTTATGTAAATTCAACCATTTAAAAGGGTCTTTCAATATATAAAGAAAAGAGAAGAGAAGAATGAAACACGAAAATGTCAATCGCTTACCTTAATTCCTTCTCCCATATTTAATTTGATTTTTTTATTTGGTACACTAATGGGTGAAATGTCATTCTTCTTTACTTTATTGACCTTCACTGATTTGCTTTTTTTAGCAGATAAATTTTCCTCCTGCCAAAATAATAAAAGAATTAGGCCTCATCAGTTGAAATTTATTTGTTTGCATAACTATTTATGATATAATCTTCAGAGTACAAATTGTGAAATAAGTGCGCCAAAGGAGAAGATGTGCATTGACATTAGAATGTGACTAAACTAACTTTTGCCTTACCTCCCTATGATCTGTAAATGCATCCGCTTTAAAATGATTAGATCCATTTAGTTGCAATGTATTTGTTATTTGCTTTACTTGTTCAGTGTTGTCAAAGACAAATTTTGGTTGTAGTTTTGGTATCAATCTTCTTGGATTCACCATAACCTTGCCTTTCTTCTTTTTCTTCCGGTAAGCTTCATCATCTGAATATAATATTGCCAAAAATAGTCAAATCTGACAAGATCTGACTTCATTTCAAAATAGTTCTTTTTTTTTGTCAGCAGTTCATTTCAAAATAGTGATCCAATTAAAAATTCTGGTCACTTAGAACAAGTGAACAACACAGAGATAAAATTCAGTTCTGATAAAGGCCTGGATTAATATTCTAAAAAAGGGCCTGGAATAATATTCCAATAATCAATAAGATATCATACCATCCATAAGCAACCTGCATAATTCAGCGGCTTCAGCTGCTTCATCTTGTATTTCCTCCTCTGTCTGGGCCAATGTTGTTCGTCTTCTCATTTTGAGAGCCTTAACACCATCTCCCTTATCACGTTTTAAGTCATTAGTGCCTTCTTCACCATCTTCAAATTCCTCAGCATCAAGCAAATTTTCCAGATCTCCAGCAAAAGAATCTAGATCACTATTCCCTTCTGAATCACTCTCATTATCATCACCATTTAAAGTTGACAAACTCTGAACTTGTCTATCCCAAATCTCCTGGCACTTTTCTCTGGTCTGCTGCTGTAACTGAAGAAAGGACATCCGCTGACCACCACGAGCATATTTTCCTATAGTTGTTGGATCAACTTTAACCCCAGATGCAGCTTGCTCACTTGAAAGTTTGCGTATCGTAGCAATGCGATGCCATCTGGTTTGGTTTGCAATGTCTTCCTCAGGAACATTGAACTTAAGAAGTACCTGGAATAAGAACATGTCTGAAATTAAAAACATGAATCCACATGGATTAAATATGCTATGCTATTACCACATGGTTCAAGCAGCCAGAAGCCAAAAAGGCGCACACACACACACACAAATATATAGAAAGTTCATTTGCTACATAAGTTATGCGCGAGAAAACAAAAGCAACTAGTAGTGGTGAAATTGGAGATAAGCAAAATAATCATATTTCGAGAGAAAGGACAGCGTAATGAACAACATCCGTAATGCTTCGTTTGTTTCAAGAGAAATACGATATAGAGTAAGAGAAGAGAGAAATAGAAGAGATAGCAAACTTCTCCTGTTTGGTTGGCAGAGAAATAGAGGAGACTAAAGATTAATGGGGCCCACGCCACACCTTTCACTGAATACTCATCAGCAAAGAAGGGGAAAAGAGAAGCTTGTTTTTTTCTTGTTCCATTTATGCCCATGTTGCATAAGACCTTTTAACGTGAATGTACCAACATCCTCTCTGCAACTTCTTGATGTCCATTTTCATGTATTGATTTTTTTTCTTCCATATATTTATTATTATTTATTTATGTGTGTGTATCGTCAATTAAAAAAAAGTGCACCGGCGCTAAGATATTTTTGTTAAAAGGAAAGCGACTAATAAAATCTAAAATATACAACTAAATTAAATTGAAAAATAATGTAATTAAATTATTTGTTCCTTTTTTAAACTATAATGGTAATAAACAATAACTAATTTTGATTAAAAAAATAAATACAAAAATGTATGATAGTTTTTAAGTTCTAGGGTACTTCTGTCTTTTTAAAAATAATCACACTTTTTTCTCTTCTATTTCTCTCTTCTTTCTCTTATACCAATCAGCACATTAAATCTAATATATTTCTCTCTTCTCACACTACCTCTCACCTATTTCTCTCTTCTCACTTTCTTCTCACAACCAAACCCTAAAGGTGCTTGCCTATTCAAGCAAATGAACCTCATGACTAGGCATCGATGAAAATTAGTTTTCCACTTCTGCTTTTTAGACACCATTATTGATTGTTGATATACATACAGATTAAAAAAAATTGCAGCACTAATTTTTTTTATCCCAATAAATATTCCCTGGTTGTCTCAACTTTACTCACTATCGAAGATACAAAAAACTTGAGCACAAAAATTCTCCTGCCAAAAAAGGAAAGCCATCTCTAATTTATTTTTATTTAAAAAAAATAACTCTAAAATGAAGCTCTATGATTCACATACATAGTTTTTTTGAACAAGATTCACATGCATAGTTATAGTACACATACAGTTCAAAGCAGACCACTAAAATACAACACACCTCTCGTGCAGCCTCCATGCTTAATCTACGTAGATCAGCGTCTGTACCAGTAACAGTGGAACCTCCTCGGTTAGCAGCTGCTTTCTTCTTCACCATTGCATTAGACACCGGTGCCTTTGGAGGTGCCCGAGCATAGCTAAACCCCAAGCCACGACCTGATGGATCACCAACACCTGTGATTTCCATCCGTTCAATATTTTCCTTACCCTGCCAAAGAGAATATTCCACAGGTGGGGGAGAAACTTTTCATTAGTAATTTAGTCAATTAGGGAAAGAAAAAAAAAATTATGAGAAGACAATAGTCAGTATAGTAAATTTACTTTATATTATAGAGAAGATAGAGACGATATAATTCATCATAAGTCATAACCCCTATCATCTGAAAAATAATTAGTTTCAAAAGGCAAAATTGTTTAAGATAAAAGCTGCCTCCTCAATTTTATCCATAAAAGAAAGTTATCACAAAAACAGCGGAAAAAGGATGCATGAATTATTTTGCTTCAGGAATCTAATTCATAAATAATGTAGAATTCACTACGACACTCAAATTGTACAACAACAACAACCAAGCCTTATCCCACTAAGTAGGGTCGGCTACATGAATCAAACAATGCCATAGTGTTCTATCAAAAACTATGTCTTTCTCCAACTCATTTATCTCTAGATCGTTACTAATAGTTTGTCTTATAGTTTTTCTAGGTCTACCCCAACCTCTAGTGATCTGACTCCCCTACATCTGATCTACTCCCCTAAAACTACAGAGTCCACAGGTCTTCTCCCTACATGCCCAAACCACCTAAGTCTAGTTTCTACCATATTTTCTACTATAGGTGCTACCCGAACTCTCTCTAATGTTGGCATTTCTAGTTCTATCCCATCTCGTCTTACCACACATCCAACGCAACATCCTCATCTCTGCTATGCTCGACACTCAATTTATGGATGCACGACTGACATGTTTCAGGGAACCAAAATCGTAATTAATACAAATTTCAATGGAGCAAAAGCATCTTCTAGTTGAACTAAATAGCACAAGAAGTCAACTTTATGACATTCTTCTGTGAAATGTTATTTTTCACTCAACTTTCAAGTAGCAAAGCAAAAATGAGAAGGTAAAAAGAAAAAAACTTTTATTTGAGATGGGGTCCAAGTATAAAAATCTAAGTATATCTAAATAAACAAATGTGTAAATACACTATGAAGCATGAACGACCTACACAAGTCAGTAACTCGTTCGTGAAAAAAGCATGTGCAACAATAATATCCTGCAGTAAGCTCAATCTGTAATACTCGGTTCATTACTGGCAGTTGATTCTTTTGAAAAGAAAAAAGAACTCTTTTTCTCTTTCCCTTTAAAACCAGGTTTACCCGTAAAAAATCAAATATTAAGAAATTTGAACACATAACGGATAAGCAAGATATATGCTGAAGCCAACTAATCTAAAAGATCACCTGGCTTGTACAGGCAACAAAATTGCTACTCAAGTTCCATGGAGTAATTTGCAGTTCCCTCTCCATGTGTGATGCAGCAGCCAGTGCTATTGCTTCATCAGGAAGCCGACTCATTGCAGATGAAATATTATTAGGATGTGTTTCAGTAATTCCTAAATGTTTTAAACGGTAGAGGCCAGCTTGCATGCTTTCAAAGGCACAAACCTAAAACAATGTAAATAAAGAAGGAATTATATTAAAGAAATGAAATTCATCTTATAAAAACAAACAATAAAGCATAAGTATGCCGATTCTGGACACACGTTGACAGGCAATTAAAGCACCATCGGAACACACACCAAGCTAATAAGCATCAAGACCTTGAACCTTAATCATACAAAAAGTGCCAGGCAGAGAGCGGAAACAAGCATATTGAGTATCTGATAAAAACTCGTTACAATTTTTAAAACCATGCATTTTCAACAAGAGTATCATGTATGCAACTCTGAACCGAGCAGCTGATGGGATAAATTTTACTACGCAAGTTCAAAACCATCACATTGTGCTTTTAAGACAATTTTCTGTGTTACCGTTATGCTGTTAACAGCGCATTTCAGCAGAAAGAGATGTATTATTCATAAACAAAGGAACTGAATCTCAAATGATGGAACTCACAAGCTCTGGTGTCACCATTTTTCTCAATTCATCTTCAGACCACATGCGGAAATTTCTCTTTTTAACAAAAATTGACTGTCCATTTGCGCCCCTCTGCAGTAATACACATTGAATGAATGAAACATTCAGGTATCCAAAAGATATAATAAAAGTTAGAAACAAGATTGTATTACAAAAATCACTTTAAATACAACGCAAAACATCTTGTAGAATTTTCGTTGAATCGCTTTGAAGTAATAAGGAATTCCATTAGCATCCACCACTTCATACTCTAACATGATAATGAATGAGCTATGTGAACCACCAATACCTGTAAATTAGCATATTCCTTGATCCTCTTACGAAATGAGGCTTCTGAAAGAAAAGGAAACTGCGAAAGAAAGTCATCAATGCGAATGTATGGAGACAAGTGCTGCTTCTCTGCTGCTTGGAATTCACGGCACATGTGTACCAATAACCTGTTCATCATGAAAGTCTGAAGATTCTTACTTCCAGGCGAGAACACCTCCATAAGAGGTTCCTGCGAAGAAAAATTGAATAAACCATCTATCAACAAATTTTCAGTGATGTATATTTGGGATGCAAATGGCAGTAACAAAACAAATTTTCGGAGATGTATAATAGCAGTATCAAACAAGGAAAAGATACTAAAGATTAACAACACGTTATAACAGTTCAAAATATTCCATCTGTTAAGGTTTATATCAAACAACGAGACATAAGAACAAATTCCTTCAGTTTATCAGTAAGTTAAATTCAAAGAATGTACTGACCTGCTGTCCAACAACATTAACTTTATTAATTTTACAAACAACAATTAACAAGGATGTACTGACCTGCTGTCCAACAACATTAACTTTATCAATGCGCCTTAACGATAGCTTTCCCTTTGGAGAACGAACCAACAGATAGTCAGTTGGTGGAACTTTATGAGCAAATATGGGTGCTCTATACATATTGGTCTCAAGCGATGACTGACTGCTACCAGGTTTTAAATCACCAAGAAAAGGAGATTTATCGGCAGGGTCCAGAGAAATAATATGCCCCAAGCTACTATCTGTATTGCGTAATAAGGCGCCAGAGTGGTCATCCGGAGAACTTTTCTGATAGTATGTACAAAGTCTTGCACCCATTCCAACATTGCTGAGAAGTAAAGGCCTTTCTTCACAATACCTAAGGAAAACATAGTTTGTGAGCTTAATGATAAAGTATCCCCAATCCTCATTCATTTAGCAAAATACCAAGGAAAAACACAGTAAAAAGGGTACAGCCGTTGAAGAAAAAAAATATTAACAAAATAATAAAATCAAGATAGTGCACTGCCAAATCAATATTTTTCTCTTGGATATATCAGATTTGGTATCAAGAGGACATGCTCACAATAAATATCAGGGAAAAAATAAATATTGATTTCAGTGCTCACAATAATTTCAGTTTTTCCATAAGGACTAGATACTACAAAGTACCATCTCAAAATCATTTAAAATAATAGAGCAGGAATATGAGCATAAGAGTTACTCCCTCTGTCCTTATTTATATTAAACATGATTGCAACACACAAGAAATAGATAAATGGAATAGTCTATATTGATTGTAATTAATGTGTATAATTCAGATATGATTATTACTAAATTACCCTTTATGTATAGATACATTCAATGTTAGCTAACATTGATTCTACCAATTTTTCTTGGAATCTGAAAGGCTAACATAGCATCAATTAATACTACTCCCTCCGTCCTAAATAATTGTCACTTTAGCATTTTTTATTTTTCTCAAAATAATTGTCACTTTAGAATACCAATGCAACATTTATTATCTTTTTCCATTATTATACCCTTATTTATTAAATTTCATCCAACTTAACTACTCCACTAACTACAATTAATAAGGGTATTTTAGTAAATGATACTAATTTTACCATTGAAATCAACACAATTGATCATTTTCTTAATAATCATGCACAAACCTTAAGCGACTATTATTTAGAAACGGAGGGAGTATTAAGTTTCAGAAAATTACACGTAAGTGGAAGGCAAGCGGGCAACAAGCTGCGCCGCTAAGCCTTTTTGGATGGCAAAACCAATCCTAGTAAACACGTTGAATAGGTTGATCATATCATGCACGTAAAAATTAATAACTATGGCCAACTGCTAGTGATGGCTTTATAGGGAAGGTGCTCATTAATCAGAAGAGAACAAACTATAGCATTGTATCTCTCACAGTAGTGTCATTCTCAACCTTAAAAATTGAACTTTCCCTTTGAAGCATGTACGCATGCAAAATAGAAAATTATTCTGTTCCAACAAAGAGCACACATACAAAGTAGCAGAACAAAAGTTTCAAATCACTCACTCCATAAGAAAAACATGTCCGTCTTTTACAGAAAGATCAGATTTTTTCTTGAATGCTCCGGGAGGACGCAGAGACTTGTTCTCACCAGGAACCTTTTGTGCCCTAGGCCATAAATGTATCTTTGTACGGACAAGATGTAACAAGGAGTTTGGCTGAACATTTTGTGCAATGAGTGATATTTGATCATCAAGCTCCCTACCCAAATAAAATATTTTCACTGTTTCTGTTGCCTTGAAATCTACCAAAAACAAAAATCCCTCGTCAATCATATGAGGAAGTAGAACTGAAGACTAGGATAAGACCCAAAAGACAGTAAAAAAAACATAAGGGAACTGAACAAAAATGACAGCTTATCGTGATTTTAATATATATTTCTATTGAAATAAAAAAAATTTACTGGAGAACAGAGAAGAAAAATTGACAACCTAGTTTTTTGGAAGCTTTTGCTTTAACAGAAGAGAGAGTTTCTTCAGCACCAACATGCAGCTTACACCCCTTGCCACCCAAGCTTTTCATAATAATTTTCATGGGTCCATGAGTAGGTAATTTCCCTTGTTCTTTAACAGCCACCTCATTGTCATGGGGATACCATAGTGCTCTAGGCCGGTGAAAATTCGCAATATCTTTACTGCAAAAGAGTTCGTAAGAATATAAAGACATGAAATATCAACAATGCACAACGGAAAACAGATAATAAAGGACAAAGAAAAGGGGCAGACCCCACATGTGCAAATCGGTTAAGGTTTCACAGGAAATTGACAAGTGGCATAAGCAAATCCAACATTAATATAGCCAACTGACTGATAAAAGAAAGAGATAGCGCATTGGTGACTGATTATGGGAATGACATGGAATGTAACAGATTTTACAAACAACTAAAAATCATATGATTGGCTGGCATGTTTTACAAAATGTGTATTGAACTGACATAGCGTTACTTCTTTTAGCAAAATGTCATTCTATATATCCTCAAACATCAAACAAAATTATTATTTTAAGGGTCAATAACCATGAAATGAAATTATTATTTTAATATTAAAAATTAAGAGAGAAAAATTGATAAATATCCTCAAACAAAATATAGGATAGATCGAGGAGCAAGAAGAAATACTCAAGAATACAGTAATGATTCCCAGTATATCCATCTGCATGACAAAAATAGCATCACCCATGATAGAGACATGAGCAGAACGCCTATGTGATTCCACAAACATAATTATATCCCTAATAACAAGTTTGGGGTCAAAGAGAAACTCTTTAAGTAATTATTAGTAATGTATGCACTAATATTCCTTTCAGCACATTTAAGTTCTTATCATTCAATGTAAAAGGTCCTTTTATGTTAACCTTTCATACGTGGGGATAGTAATTATTTATCAAGACATTTCTGTACAAACTAATGCCGCCTCTACCGAAACAGATGATAAAATACACTTCTTCCATATGCACCTGACTTGTAAAAAACTATGGACACAAGTTATGTCCTTCAAGAATGGGGCTAATAAACCAAGAAAAATAGAAAGCCCAAAATCTTAGGAAGAAGGTACCATATTTGAGAATCAAATATCAAATAACCACACAAACATCAAACAAGCTTGCATCTAAACTTTACCAGAAACCTTGATTTCAAAAACATAATATACTAATAAACAAAAACGTCTCAAATCCAGGCAAAACATGCGACAGACAAAAAATTGATACTATCAAGACCCCCTCCCTCAAATGAAAAATTCTTACTTGCTCAACTTCAATTTCATGGTCTGCAGTTTCAGTGCGGGTTGCGAGTGGAAAATTTTGACACCATGAGCTGAGCGTTTCTTTGAGTTTGATTTCAATTGCTGAGAAGTTTTCCGGTTTGAATAGTGTTTGTCATTAGCAACATATCTCCAACCATATTGACCTCCATGTCCCGGTAGCTCAGAAGACTCCACGCTGATTGATTTCAAAGAGCGAGTTAAAATCATAGCCCCGGCATGAAGGTGAAGATGGGTACCGTCATTGCTATCCAAAACTTCAAAGTGCATTTGATTATCCTGAAGATCAAATATAAGCTTTGGCTTCATCTTAGGCCTGTCAAGCTCCTCCCACATTATTTTGTCTACCCATGAATCATCCATGAGGTCTCTGTTTTGTGACATAACCTTGGCCAAACGTTTTGCTTGACCAATTTGATTGTGCTTCTCGGATACATCCACCCCTCTTCCGTCTTCAATATGAGAACTGTCTACTTCTAGCCTCAAAAGCTGGGGATGAAAAAGGCTTTCGGATATTGAATTGGTTTTGACCCCGTTAGAATCCCTTGAGTCTAAGGGATCCAATGAAACAGGAGAGCAGCACGTGAATACATTATGATCTTTCTCCTCCAGTATCTTAAGGGGCACTGACTGAAGATTATGTTTCCTGGTTTCAATTTCTATTTCACCACCATCAGAAGTTCTCAATTCAGATCCAGAAATTTCACAGCTCTCAACATTATTATCATTATCACTTGCAGCAGGAGAGTTGCCCCAAAGGATTTCATCTTCCCAGTCTCGCTGATCAAGAGGATAAAAGTTGGCTAACGTGAGGGTATGATCTTTCCAGGCAAGATCATCTGCAAAATCCCCTTTCATTGGTTCACCACTAAGACAAGAGTCCTTTGGTTGCCGATCATCTTTCACACTAAGTGAGGCATCTCCATGAAGAAATCCAAATTTCGGAAATTCGAAGTCAACATTGTTTTCTGATACATCAGTACGGACTACACAAACCTGTTTGTTAAGTGTTAGACTCTGAGAGAAGCCTTTAAGGAACTCCTCTTCGTCTTCTTCTACAATATCATCAGATAAATCGAAAGACTTGTATCTATCTGGAAATACAAGTGAAAAAACAGCCAATTAGGACAGAAACCATATTGTAATGCACCGCGGAGAGAAAGCATCTCATTTCTTCATTCAAAAATCTCACCAATGCAAGTTATAAATTTAATTATTCGTAATAGTACAAAATTGTGACAACTACTTAAGTCATACCTCTCTTGGAAAAACTCAACAAATTCTAACATTTGCAAAACGAAATTCAGGTAAATTTGCTATCTCTAGGTATATACCTCTAGGAGTGGAATGCCGACGCTCTTTCTTTTCTCCCTTTCGAGGAGGTTCCTGAATACCAAAGATTTCAGAAAAGCGTAAAACTGCCTTTCCATCGTCCACGTACAATACAGGCAATGGTGTAGCCATAGACCTCTTCAAAAATTCAGGTCCTTCCTGTTTGTTTCATTAATTAAGAGACTAGCATGTTAATAGAAAGTCAACTATGATAATTTTATAATGCTGTCAACATACCCTTTTTGAAAACAAAACATAACCAAGACCAAATAGCGGTTATCAAACGCTATCCTCTGCGACATCACAACAGCACAGCTACCCTACGCTATTATTAATAACTATATTTTGAAATATTTATTAGATTTTCTTTTTCTACAAGTTTAGCAGGTGAACATAATAAAAATAAAATAAAAAAAACTAAGCGCCTCATAAAAAAACTAAGCATTAGGCTTCTTTTTAATCTTGTCTTCAACTGCAAGACAACACGGTATCCAACACTACGTATTCGCTAGAGAATTTGGAGGTCATATATGGTGGTAGCTTCAACCCAATATTTTTATTCATGAAATCATAAGAAATATACAAAACTTAAATATCATATGAAATCACACAATAGAATGTGATTTGTTCACTGTCATGGACCCTAATGCAGCACAATAAACATCAAAAAGGCTAGAAAGAAAGAACATAAAACCACTTAGGAGACGGCAAAACAAGCAAAAACTGACCTCAGGTGTTTGTACATCAGCGTCCAATTCTTCAGTCTGCAGAGACACTTGTAAATCATGCTCAAGAGCACTCCCTTCTTTAGATGCGTCTACAAAGCTCTCCTCCTGATCCACTGAAAAAGAAAAGCTAACATTAATAAACAGCAAGACTCCAGTGTGAAATTCACTGCCTTTCCTAAAAATAGATGCTTCAACCCTCAAATTATTATTAGGTGTTACATTGAGCCCAACACTTGGGTGTTAAATCATAGCTCAGAAGCACAGTTGGTATACTCAAATTCAAGCTGCACAGGCTCAAACTTGATAGATTTAATATTACATCACACAATATAATTAAATTTAGGGTCTTGCTAGGCACTCTTTAGGGATTCTAAATTAAGAAACTATTCATTGAAAAAGTCTAATACTTCAATTTCCGATGCATTGAATGCACAACTTTCCATAAAAACATACTATCTGAAGTCCTTAAAAAATGCCCTTAGGCCACTCGTTAGCATTTCCCTTAAATTTACTATACTGAAGATGGCAATTAGTAATGTGATTAATTTACTGATTCTTAGTCAATCAGCTTTCAAGCTTATGAACCCACAAACTTCACATACAAATTTGAATTCAGCATATGGTACATTTGTTTATATTAAATAAAAAATGTGTGATTTTATGAAACAGATTTATAGAAACTTTCAAAAGATTCAAATTTTCGCCAACAAGAAGACCACTAAAAGAATATTTTCTGACGTTTTTTATGTTATTTCAAAAACGTATAATAAGTATAAATTTTATAAAATTTAGGTATCTTTTGAATGATATTTCTCTTAGGGAAGAAAGCGACCAACGAGTGGGATCGTTTAATTAATCTACCACAATGTTGCATCAGGTCAAATCTACCTACCAAGTCCACCGAATGGCTAGATTCAAATACCACTTTCAATCAGCATTTTCTATTTTAATATGTATTTCAGCACAGTGCAAATCTAGCTCCCAGACAGGTGTTCTTTCCCTCAGTGTGTTACAAAAATCATACAACTTCCAACAATACCAGTGCCTGGTGACACTCGCGCATATTCGATTTCTAAATGTTATGTATCAAGCATAATACAGAAGTATATATCTACTGATTAAACAATCACACCACCAATGAAAGAATGTCAACAGACAATCTATCAAATAACATTTACCGCCAAACCTGCCCTTAGAGAAGGAAAGAGAGATCTATAAGTTGTGAATAAATGAGATGCACAAAAATAAAAATAAAATAAAAACTCAATGCTTTCATGCAATATCGGCAAGAGAGATGCTTCCAGATTATATTTGAGCAAGGCTGCAAAGAAAATACTAGCGCCAGATAACAAGAACCAACTTTCTAGCACTTTTATAAGAACCAGGACACATGTAAATCTATACCTTAAGTTATAAGTTCATAAAGTACAACAGCTTAAGTTATCCAAGCCAAATAAAAAACACATTACCAGATAGAGAGATGTTATCGACTTTAGCTTCATTGTTCACAAAGTCTTGTTCCTTATCAGATTCTTCATCATAATTTTCATCATCGAAGACAGAAGTTTTGCGCTCCAAAGCTTCAAGAGAGGCTTCGGCAGCGAAAAAATCCTTTTTTGGCAATAAATAGTCCTCTTCGTTCGCAGTTTCCGTCTCCGGACCATCATACTCTTCATCAATATCTTCGTAATCGACAGCATCTTCAGCCTTTTCCCCGCAATCTAAGATTATAAATTAATCCGAGTTAATAAACTACCAGAAAACTTCACATGAAACCACATACCAGACATGAAGCAAAATGTACGTCTGTAGCACAAGTGCAGGTGATTGCAAAATAAATTTTATCTTTTCAAGGAAGATTCACATAACTTTGCAATATTGATGAGTTTCATACTATGTAAATGATCAATAGTTTCTACTATTGTCTTCTGCTATATTCTATTATGTAGGCACTCTCTCCGGTCTCATATATAAGCGCAAAAGCTATCTCACACAGCTTCCGGAAAGTAGTTAGGTTCAGTTAATTTTCAAAAAGTAATGAAAAAGCAATTGTATTTTCTAAATTACCCGTCGTGAGAACTTGTTTCATAAAAATTGAAGAGTTATTAGATAAAAAATAAAAGTAATAATTGAAGAGTAACTTGGGTAAATACGATAGAAGTGGTAACATTTGCTTATATTTTAGATCATCGAAGACAAAAAATTGCTTATATTCAAGACTGGAGGGAGTAGTCAAAATCAAAATTCAACATATGATCGAGAATGGAAGACAAACGCGTACATCGTGGAATCGTAACACAGATAGTTAGATCCTACAAAATTCATAAACTCGCTATAGCATATCTGTGTGGGCCCGCGCATATAAATTCAAGAGTCGTATGGGAGACATAAATATTACGAAAATCATAGGTCAATTTACCAAATTAAGCTAACTAAACAGACCAAACCATGAAGCAATTTTATTGGGGTGTTCTAGATCGTGTGGCCCAGAATCAATTCTAAGCAAAAATTACAAAACAAACGTAATATGTTTGCGAGAATAGGTTTTTATTTAATCCAGAAACCCCAAAATAAAAATGCGCCAAGTAATAACATGTGAAGCAAGATTGTGAACTGTCGACAACCCCACGATTCCACAAGCAAGAACGGCGATCCCGGCCAATTTTGCTGATTTTCAATTATGCATCCGAACAGGACTGAACACAAGGGTGGAAAATTTTGTGAGGTTGCACAAACTTACAATCCAACTCATGATTTTGACTAAATATGTATGCCTGCACGTGTTTTTGAGATGGCCTCTGTAACTAGCTTATGAGATATTCTGTTATCGTAAATAGTTAGCATCATTATGAGAAGTTATGTAACTGCTAATTGGTTAGCATCCCTAACTAGCTTAGCTGTGCACTAACTAAGATCACAATAGAAAATACAATTTCAGTCTTACAGATCCAGATTTACTTCAATTTTCTTTCCTCTAAAATATCAAAAGATTTCACTCTTTTAATATAAGCTTTGCTTCATCAAATATGGGGAGCCTAATGAAGAATTTAAGGGGCACTATGCAAGATAAAAGTCATGCAAGTTATCTTAACCCAAAAAAAATCACTAGCAGAACCCACTCTTTCAAATTTGCTTGCATTTAAAATCCACAAAACAGGAGGAAAAAAAAATTAACCTCCTATTGACTGAATCACAAAACGGGGTGCCTTTTTAAAAGGCAACTAGTTTCAACTAAAATGCACTCCACCTGAGAAATAAAAATCACCATGGGTGCATCATACAAACAGAAAGCAGAAGCACATACACTGACACCATATTTAGGAAGCCAGTGTATAGCCATGGAACACCATACAGCCAGTCCACCACTGGATCGCTATTACCCATTCATTCATGTAAACAGCTACAAACCATCACTAAAACTACACTTCAGCTAGCTTTATTAGTCTAGTTCTACTGAAGTGCACCACTTGCCCTTACAAACCCCTATCATCAGGCATGACTACCAGTTTTAACAAAAATAATAATTTATACAATATTTCTAAAACTAAGGGTACCGCCAAAAGTTCTCAAATCTTATTCCCAAAAAATTCTTTAGAACACACTCTTTATGATTGGTTCAATTTTTAAAGAGTAAACACTTCTTAAGAAATGACCAATTGATGTGGTAAGTGTACTGAATTTTTTTTTTAAAAAAAGGACAAATCATAAAGAGTATGATGAAGACTGTGCTGCTAGCCTTCATCTATCCACCAATACTATGGGGGAATATATTAGACATTTAGGTAAAAAATTCACTGATAACGAAAGAAAAATAGCTACTTCGCATGATATTTTCCACCAAGCATACTTCATGTGGGAAACAATTCCAGTAGAAATTAAACACAGGCTTAGTGCTCTCAGTTGATAAAGGAAAAAAAGATACCAACAGAATATCAAAAACTGCATGATATAGTTTTTCCTGGCAGACAACTTCACCTTGTTCAACAATGCCAGGCGGTGTTCGTGGTGACTTTCCTGACAACTGCAAACAGAGCACATTCTTATCAAGGAAAATTGAAGAGGTGGAGACAATGAAAATACAAGGAAAAATTAACAGTTAACGCTTGTTAACCGAATCAGAAGATAGCATTTTGATTTCTAAATTCAACACTACAGCCTGATAATGATATCTTGATATGTACTGTAAAAAAAAAAAATAATAATAATAAATTTGATATCCTTACATCTATATCTGTCAATGATGGACCCAGCTTGTCAGCCAATGCAGATAGATGCTCCTTTGCATCCTAAAAGGAAAAATGCTCATTTAGCACCAATTTTACTGTTTTTGACCAAAACACATAAACAAATGAAGAAAGCATAAACGATCCAGAACAAGAAAATGTGCATCCCACAATAATTATAATTCTATTTTTCAAACTAAGAAAACACAATAATTATAATTCTATTTTTCAAAATAAGAAAACAAATCCTAAAAGAACAATTATCCTGGAACCTCCAACAGATCCTACAAAGAATAATTGATCCTGGAACCTCCAACAGATCATTAAAAGTAGTTCAAAGTATAGGCATTAACATCAATCTTGTTGTACACAAACAAAGACAAGCTTTTATCGCACTCTATACTCAGTTGAAAATTCTGATGCCTAAAGTCTTAAACCTATTTAATAAAGATCAATTTGACTTGTAAAGCAACCACTTGACCTTCATCTTATCTCTTCCTTATTCGAGCCCGGGTTATGGACGAAGGGACCGAGACGGAAGTAGCAGCAACAACTGGGTTTATTACGGGACAGCTTATGATGTTCATATCGATCTAT
>Ga0315913_1001763_pt1 | contig 24511 bp, 14 predicted proteins | sample MpolsnodulesMG_FD_207736 | JGI IMG/M metagenome (GOLD analysis project Ga0315913, IMG submission 207736) | Medicago polymorpha root nodule microbial communities from Los Angeles, California, United States - small nodules | ecosystem: Host-associated > Plants > Roots > Nodule | place: USA...
TAACTCTTATTTGTTACATCTAAAACCACTTCTACTACTACTTTGTTGATGTCAACGGTCTTATTATTATTATTATCTTATTTTAATTCAACTTATTATTGTTTGTTAAAATAAACAGTTTACATGTGTGTTTGTCATTGGTTGGTCTCTGAAATTGTAAAATCAAATAAATTCTTTTATTTAATTAAGTTTAAGTTTAAGGGTAAAACAGTAAAATAATTTTAAAATCTCTCTCATTCGTTTTTAATTAAAATATCTCCCCTCGCCTTCCCTACCCCTCCTAATTCTCAAGAGAGAAAAAAAAACGAAAAAAAGAAAGAAAGACGTGAAGAAAAGAAGAGCGTGGACGGCGCGGCGGTGGAAGCAGAGAAGTAAGGTGAGAAACTGATTCGCAGTTCGTATAGGTTCTGTCTCTTCGCCGTCGTCACATAGAAGAACACTCTTTTGGAGTAGCCATCTTTGCCGGCGTGGTCGTCATCGTTGCCCTTCCCCCCTCCCCCTCAGTGCATCGCAGCCATTTAGTGGTGGTGGAGGTCACATTTCTCTTGCAACAGTGCGTTTGTTGGAAGTCGGAACTCAGAACGCGACGGAGGATGGTTTTATGCGAAGTTTGTTAGAGGAAAGGGAAAAAGAATAAACTACAGAGGGTGTATGATAGTAGTGTGTGGATAGATGAATCTAACGACGGTGATAAGTTTTGGTCCAACTTTGGCCTGTGGGTTGCAAACTAAACGGACCCCAATTAAAAAGGCAGTTTTCACTTTTCACACTCTCTCATCTCAGATCGGAATCAGAAACTCCGAGCATTCACAATCGCAGGTTCCATTTCCGTTCTCCAGTGTCGGCTCATAACAGCGCAACAATGGCCAATCCCTCCTCCGTCAGTGTCAGAAAACCAATCACACATGTCGTTTTTGACATGGACGGTCTCTTGCTAGGTAATTCATTTTCAAACTACTTTTTTTTTAATTTTTTTTTACGTGGATTATCAGTGAGACCCTTTTGGCTGTTTATTAGGAGTTTCATGTTATTATTATTGCAGACACGGAGAAGTTCTATACTCAAGTTCAGGAAATTATACTTGCTAGGTACAATAAAACTTTTGAATGGTCTCTCAAGGCAAAGATGATGGGAATGAAAGCAATTGAAGCTGCTAAGGTTTTTGTTGAAGAGACTGGAATCAGCGATTCTCTTTCTGCCGACCAATTTCTTGTAGAAAGAGAAGATATGCTGCGGAGTTTGTTTCCAACAAGTGAGCTCATGCCAGGTAAATGGAATTATGAAGCACCGTCATAAACGTCGAAAATTGCTGATATTTTACTTAGTTTTTATTACATGTGTCGGTGTCGGATGACATCTGAATTGATACATTCTTATATACTAGACCATCCACCCGTGCTGCCGCACGGGTCATATCGATTGGAACCAAAACATGCAAATATATTGAAATTAAAAGTGCTTGCGGTACAAAATGAAATGTTTATGATAAAATTACAATAAAAAAGACCTTAGGTCGGTAGATTGCGGAAAATCTCCTTGTAAACTACATTCGAAGTGCTATCCATGCTAGCACCATTCTCATCGGTCATTAAAATCTTCAAACCACTCCTGGAGGTCACTCTGGATATTGGAACATAAAGTTGACCACGAGAGAATACGGGTGGATGAAGGTACACATCTACTTGTTTGAGTGATTGTCCTTGACTCTTGTTGATTGTCATTGCAAAACATACAGATATAGGAAACTGCCTACGTTGGAATTTAAGCAGTATCCTTGTATCCGACGGTGTTAGTGACAACCTAGGTATATATACCTTATCACCAATGTTGCTACCTGTTATCACCTTTCCTTCAAGAATATATCTACCCATTTTTGTAATTATCAATCTTGTACCATTGCATAGGCCTGCTGATTGGTCTAAATTTCTCAATAACATCACAGGGACTCCAACTTTTAACTTGATTTTGTGATTGGGTAGTCCGGATGCAGTAATGGTGTTAAGAAATTCTGGTGTGAACATCATCCGGCATATTCACCATGGTCAATTTATTTATAAAATTAAAATATAAAATAGATAAAACTAAAATATAAAATTCATTTATTCTGATGTAGCTGCATCTTCCATGACAGAAAGATGTTACTGTGCGCTTCGAAACTCAACTGTAGGAAATCACTAAATAGGACTGACATGTGCAAATAGACCTTTGATCGCATATTTGATAGAGTTATAACCATCCAATTTTATAAAAAAATTAAAAAATATTGACCATCGATCCAATCACTTATATATCAGTATCTTTTACAATTGAATTTGATCAAACATATGACAGATTTACTATGTTTGTTTCTTAGCATACATATAGTTTTCTTTTTCTTATAGTGTTAACATGCATATTGGTTGTTCTCAAACAAATTGATACATTATCGAATATATGAATGTTAATATATATTAGAAAACACTTGAGTAATGAATAGAATAAAAAGAAATCAACATTTTTCATTGAGTTCAAACATATTGATCAGTACAAACATTGGGAGAATACTTTAATAAAATAGATGGTCTGATACTCGAAATAGAAACTTCTAAAACGAAATTGACAACATAGTCGACTCAAAACTATACTTTTCCTTAAGTCTAGTAACAAAATAGATAGTCTGGATACTCAAATATAAATAGCTAAACCAAAATTGACAACATTGTCGAATCAAAACTATACTTTTCCTTAAGTCTAGTAACAAAATAGATAGTCCCGATACTGGAAATAGAAATAGCTAAACCAAAATTCACAACACAGTCAACTCAAAAATACATTTCTTTAATTATAGTAACGCCTCACAGTAAAATAAAGTCTCATTTTTCCCAACAACGGGAGCACCGATCTTGATAGGAGAACCATCTATAGAATTTTGGTGCCTCAATCATCTACTTCCACTGGTTATATGGTCTTGATCCATAAATAACTATGCAATCCCAAACCTGTTGCAACAATCATCTACCAAGACTACTGCAGTAGTTCCCTTGTCCAAGATTGATCAACAAAATCCCTCATAAGCCAACATCTTCAAAAATAAATTAGAAAATGAGTATATGCATCTTATGCACTGAAATATTTATATATTTGTTTATAAATTAACTCACCAAAAATCCAAAGATAACAACATATGTGGTTTCTTCTCATTGTAAAATTGGAAATTAGTAAAATCATGGTGAAATGGAGTAGGAATAATAGGATACAAATAGACATGAGTAACAGTTTTTCAATGGAATAAGCCATGGCTGAGATGTGTCATTGAGGTTCCTGGAATAAAAATTCACACTTCAGAAAGACATATCAAGTTTTATCTTTGAACATATACTTGGTCGAAAACAACAGCTTGAGTCTTGAATGTATCAAAAGAAAACTAAGATTTTTCTGATGTCTATATGCAATAAATTCCGTGTTCACCGCATAAGAAAATCTCATTGTTAAAAAACAAATTCAGTTTAAGCTGCTATACTATAGTCAATAAAAAGTTATCAGAAAATTTGAAGTTCTACTTAAATATGATGGTGATGCACAAATTGATGATAAAACCAATAAGAAAGTAGAGGATCATCTTCAGAAGATACACTTTATACTCACCAATTGTCTTTGAGCATGCATTTCAATCATTAGCCAACAGGCCTTCGATCAAATATCAGTTTGACCTTTGAATCCAATGTCAAAGTATAAAATACTTCACGCCTAAGCTAATGAAACTACAAAAATGATATCAACCACTTTAACTCATACCAGGAAATGTTATCAAATTTCCATACCAGTAATTCTTCTTTCAAGGTTCTACCATAATCACTTTTTATTGCTTCCAGTTTTGAAACCTGTAGAAGATCACAAACACACAAAATTATACTTATGCAACTTATCACAACATGTATAGGTAGTTTAATACAAAAAATCAATGAGAGAGTAGAAGAGCAGCGAATGAGAGAGAAGATCGTTGATGAAGAGAAAAACCTTCCACGACGGTGCCGATTCACTGAGAACTCTAGCTTCTTCAAGCTCCTTTCCTATCAAATCGGTAAAATCAATCAAAACAACACCGGTGATACCAAAACCCTAATCGCGAAATCAAAATCAATCAAAACGTAACGAAACTGAAAACGCGTGCCGAGGGATCGAAGGTCTTGAAAATTTTGTTGCATAGAAGCATTCTCTTTCAATGAAGATAACACCCAAACCTAAGACACAGAGAGCTACGCGAGAAACAATGAGAGAGCGAGAGAGAGGGAGGGAGAATTTGAAGAAGAATGTCGGAAAATGAAGAAAAAAATAACGTGGGAGAAGAGAAGAGGCTTTTGGTTTTTTAGAGAAGAAACTGGAGTGAGAGAGAAGAGAAGAGGGACTGAAAATTGATGACTTTCTCTGATTAGAGAAAAATCGGCGTGAGAGGGGAGAGAGAGGAAAAGGCAAGGAAATAGCTTTGTTTGGTTCAGATGCCTTTGCATTGATAAGTGGGTAATGCATGCCTTGGAAAGAAGCGAGCACAATTCCAATAGGTGGATTATTTAAATTTCAAAATCTGCATTTAATTAGGCACATAAGCACACATTTCAAAATGGTACTTGATTTGAAATTCAAAAATCTCATTAAGTGATGTTAAGGCATTAGTTTCCCGCTCAAAACATAGGATTAGGGTTTTAGAAGTTTTGTTTACATTGTACTCTAGGATTAGATAATAAGGATGTTTTATTGACTATCAAGCATTGCTGATATTTTACTTAGTTTTTATTTTATTGATTTGTATAAATTGGCATAGATTGATAGATGATTGTTTGAAAGTACAGAAAAACATCATGCTATCTTCTATGCGCTCCGTGTCCGTGCTTAATTAAATGTGAATATGTGATTTCAATGTCTTTGAGACCCTGCAGAAGGCATACTGAAAAGCATGCCATGTGTGTTTTGTTATATGTAGAATACTTCATCTTACTTCCTGATTGATAATAATGATTTGTTCAAATTTGCATTTTTTGCCAATAGTTGTTCATTCTCATCTTTGCCTCCACATCTGATTTGTTAAAATTTACATATTCATGTCTCCAAGTCCTGGAAACCTCTTGTGTAAAAAATAGGGTAAGGTTCCGGATTCTGCGTATGTGGAAGCTTTAGTGCACCGGGATGCCCTTTTTATATTATTTTCACAACTCTGAAAGAATGAAACTTTATTCTAGCACCCTTTTTATTGTTTTTTTTTGGGGAGTAATTTTAAAGATTTCATGTTTTCCAAGAAGGGACATGATCAATTGGTTTCATATTTCTATTCATCCATGTTTTACATCAAATGGTTATGTAGCTATCTATTATATTTTCTTAAAAAGAGAGTCTGTATCTAGTCACACATTTTGTGTAGGAAACCTTCACAATAAATAGCAGAAATCTTTTTCGTTAATGACTTCTTTTTGTTCAGCCATTGATCCCCCCCCCCCAGTTAAGCTATTGGATAAAAATCTTTACTGAATCTTCACCTTGTTGAGTTGAACACTTGTTTGTGATGCTATTTCATTTAATTTTTGCAGTCTTCTTAAACACTAATATTTATGGCTAACATTTAAGAAGTCTGATACAATACATTTGGCATCTGTAATTCTTCTTTTGCTCTGATTAAATCTTGGAAAGATTCATCTCAATATGTAATTAATTGGGTCGAGAAAATTTCATGCTGTCACACACTCAGCATCATGATATTTGTGGAACCTCAAATTGAAACCTTAGAGCTTGCTTTGAAGTCATTAAACCTTATTTAGCATGTTTCTACTACGATTTTGTAATTTGTTTTCACCTAGTACTTCTCTGTATATTATTGATATTTACCTGCGTATATGAAGACATATCTTTGACATGAATTTATAGTTTTCTTACTTTTAATGGCTTCAAGTAGACATGTTCTGAAATGTTTATGTTGGTTTGCTTGGTATATATTGGAGCAACTGCTTTTTGAAGATATGGGTGTAGAATTCCTTTCTGTGTGGAATTTTTGAACATCATATCGCCTCATCTCAAAATGTTTTTTATTGAACTAAATTTTCACAGATGATGATCTGCTATCTGTAATAGGGTTTGCACATGTTTGCTCATATAAAAGTCTTCCAAGTACACAAGATTAAATCTTCTTGCTATGTATAGGTTCTCTTTGGTATCTTTTTCCACTATAAGCGTTGCTTATATTTTATAAATATTGAACTTTACTCAGTTATTGTAGACTCAAACTTAGGAACAACATCAATTTCTTTTATCCAAACTAGTTTGTTTATTAGGGCATATAGTTAGCTTGTCAAATTGAAAAGACAGGATTGCTAATTCACCATGCAAGTACTTTAGTATGTGTCATACGCACTACTGAAGTGCGTATGACACATACTACCACTTTTTTTATATGCTGACGTTCTTCTGCCTGCTTTTCATTTATAATAGGTGTTAGTCGTTTACTCAAGCATCTACATGCTAAAGGAGTTCCAATTGCCGTGGCAACTGGGTAAATTTCATCCATCTCGTGTTTAATTTTTTGTCTTTTACTTCTTTTTTTGTGTTAAAGAAAAGAGATTTATTTCATGTTAATGTATCTTGAAGAACTTATAGAAAGTTGTTTTGTCAATTTTCCCCACAGTTCTCACAAGCGACATTTTCAACTGAAAACGCAAAGACATGGTGAAATGTTTTCTCTGATGCATCATGTTGTTCTTGGTGATGACCCTGAAGTTAAACAAGGCAAACCATCACCAGATGTATTTCTTGCTGCAGCCAGGAGATTTGAGGTATATATATCAATTAATGACTTTTGTAAACTTGGTGACAAATTTGTTTGCAAAGATCACAAATGCATTTTCCTAATTTGAATTTAAGGCCGGGTTCAATTTATTAATTATTGTATTTCCAACTTTGTTGAGTTTGTAATCATACATAATGATGTTTTAATTAACGATACATTGATGATCAATAGGGTGGACCAGTGGATCCGAGTAACATTCTTGTTTTTGAAGATGCACCCTCTGGAGTTCGAGCAGCTAAGAATGCTGGAATGTAAGTGATTTGAAGCATTCAATGATGTTTATTGTTTTGTTTTTTAACGAAACATATATGGTGAAACGAGAAGAAGAAAATATAAAAGTGATAACAGACAGATATAATGAGTTAACTAATCAAACCCATCCATGACTGTACGTCATCTGTTTATATATACTAGCTGCAGTGCGCGTAACTACTGATAACCGTAACTAAGGCACCAATAGAATCAGAAAACTATCTAACATTCACACACTAGCCACTCAATATATGTTCATAACATGCTGTGGTGTACAAAGCATGCCAACATACTAGCTGCTCAATACATGTTCATAACATAAACATACTGTGGTATAGAAAGCACATTTAGTAGAAAGGGCATGTAATATAGTGCTACTGCTACATCTATCAGTTTCAGACCTTGTATTACTATGTGTTCGGTAGTGCACCAGAAAGATATATTGTTGATTTGGAATTGATGAAATTTAATTTCTGTACTCGTAACAAAGTCTTTCTTTACTCACCGATTTCATCTGCAAAACATTTATATGTTCACTGGGCTCTTTCGATTCTCTTGCCCTCTCTCGAATATACTAAAAATGAATGTTGGTATAGGGTCTGTTTGGATTGACTTATTTGAGCTTATCCACTGGTATAAGGACATGTAAGACTGTTTGTGAGAGCTTATCTAAACAACTTATCACATGTCCATAAGCTCTCTAGGTTTTTTTTTTTTTTTTGAGAACAGCTTATAGCTTATATGAAAATAGTTTGAATTTATTTCATATTTTGTTATAGAAACAGCCTAGACATACGCACTTATCTGATAAATATATATGCTATAAGTGCTTAATTAAGTTATTTATCCAAACAGACCCAAAATAATATTTGTTACCTATGCATATGAGGCGTAAAAATCGACAATATGAATCTCAGAAGCTGGGCTGTTGAATCCATTCCTCGGCCTTTATGTTATTGCAATGGCTATGTTTGAATGTGTCAAACCAGATGATAATATTTACCAGTGAAATGCATACATTACTGTGAATTATTTCTTAACCCTTATATTCTTTTTGGATTTTTAAGCAATATCTTTTTCCTCTCAATAAACACTTGTATATTTATATGCTATGAATTATTTGGTCTTGGTGTTGTCAATCACAGATAGTGCCACTGTAACAGATATTTGACATTATTGTATATACAAATAGCGTGTCACGGAACAGTAGCGGTTTGTTCAAATTCCACTACGCTATAGCAGTATAGCGCCGCTATAACTGCTATTTAACAACACAGTTTGAGCCAGGATGGCATATAGTGTGTTGCCTCAGAACACTCGGTTATGATGATTTTTACCTGTTCCAATTTCTTACCACTCATTCCTCGCCTTGATCAATTTCATTGTGCAATTATGATTACTGTGATTTTGTTCAATTTGTTGAATTTTGTTTGTTACACGTGTTGTAGGTCTGTTGTTATGGTTCCTGATCCAAGGCTGGACAAATCTTTTCAAGATGCAGCTGACCAAGTTTTGAACTCATTGTTGGATTTCAACCCTAGTGAGTGGAGTTTACCTCCGTTTGAAGATAATGGAAATTGAATGTGAGCTTTCAAGACTGTCTGTCATTCAATTTTAAAAGCTGTCCAATCTTAGAGCATCTACAATAGTCATTTTTTAAGGAACCCATTTTGGATTTCATACACTTTTATCAAATGGTTCCCCAGAACGTCTTGTCATATTTATGCAAATTTTGCTCCAACGGTAATAAACTATGCAACTCTTCAGCAAACCACACTATTATGTAGAACGTTCTCCTTTTTTTATGTATTGGTTGATGAAAGGTAACAAATGATTTATTCTATTGCTACCGTAGCTTAATTATGGTCCCCTCAACAATTTCTATGAAACCCATATTCAAATTCCTCCAATTAGAATACTTGTTATTATTTATTATGAATGTGTATCACATTTCATAAAGATGATTGAACTAACCAAGTTTTACATAATTCTTGTAACCTATCACATTTCATAATATATGGTTTGACCGATTAGTTGAGCAGTTTGGTTTTGACAAAATTGATTGTACTAATTTCAAGCATTATGGACATGTGTATGTAGCTCTAATCTGTATATATAGAAAATTATAGTTTGTTCATTGTGAAATGTTGATCGTTTGATAAAGATTGATTTCCAGCTTGATGTGTATAATACGTTTAACCTTTCCATAAATCAATTCGACTAACGATTTTCTTATATTCAACCAATATTAACATTATTAACATGGCATTTGTGGTATGGCTCACGTTACTGTACGAACTAATTCGAAAATATTTTTACACTGCTTGCCTTGATCATTCTCCAATACATACTAATTTCTAAAAACAATTTTTTTAACTTGGTCTGTATATTCCATGTTGTAATTTTTTTCAATATGTATTGAAAATTATGCCAATTTATTTCTCAAATTTTTAATAATTACTTTTTTTTTTCTCCAATAAACACTTACCACTGGCACTCGCTGAAGCCTAAGGGCACATGTTAGAATGACACTATAAAATTACAATTTTTCTAGTAACAATTTCGTAGAGTTCTAACTTTTTGATTATTTTACAATTCAAAATGAATAGAATACTGTTAGTTTAAAATATTATTCACAGTCAATAAAAATAGTTATAATTAAATCTTACAATTTTTACAATCAGAAAAAATATAATTGGTTGACGATGTAAAAATATTTACATTAGAATCGCAAATAAGTTGATCTAAATTTGTAACATATGAGAATGCATCTGAACCAAGATTATCATTTTTCCCCCAAAATTCATACAATTTGCAAAGCATAAAGATAAGTTAAACTTCATCTTCTTTTTTTTTTTTTGAGGGGGCTTCATCTTTTATTTTAAAAATTAAAGTGATACGATATAAATCGCTACTTATAGCAACAACACATTTTTAGTTTCCCACCTAATGTATGTTTACAAAATGCACCACTTCTGTATCCAAAGAAGATACAATTTTGATGACAATATATAGTACAACCAGTTATGCAACATGTATATTGCTTCCTACATCGCATGATTGTTGAAGCTCTACCACCGGGGTCTTCAAACCAGTAATGAAACCTGAACACATATAATAATAATCACTATTTTGTTGAGGATATGATCACATATGTGGTCCATGAATATTAATACTGGTATAAAAATACATAACAATTTTCCCTTAAAAAACATAACAATTATCAATTAAAGTTAGTAAATTATTTATGAAATATACAACTCAAAGATAGAATAAATTACCTGAAAAGAGCAAAGCGATGCATGAAACACACAAAAGATAAGATTGATAGTGGTGAAAAGCCATTTTAACAGAATTTGATCTTATATTTTACAAGAAGTAAGACTAGCATCATTTCTATTTCCATTATATAGACTTAGTAAATGTATTATTTTGAATAACGTTAATATTTGCATTTATTATAATATCCTTACAAATCATTTGTAAGAATAAAGTTTCCTTTATTTGTAATGACTAATAAATGTAATTAAATGTGTAGCAAATATATGTATAAATAAAAAATAGTCGGCCAGAGTTTAGTCTAACTAAAATATAGACAACACTATCTTATGTAATATTTTTAAAATTTAATGAAGTTATTGAACTCAAGTGGTTGGTTAATGATTTTCTTCAAAGAACAAATCGTATAAGAAAATTCAAATTCGATTTTGGGGTGAAATAATTCCTGACCAAATTATACTTATCTCACAACCGGGATTACCAGGGTCATTATCATGAGAATTGGATGGTTAACACAAAAAATTGAAATCATCAATGTGAATGATTATTCCTACAATATTGTATAATATTTTGTTTCCTCAATTTTACTTGTAGTCTATTTTTTTAGGTCTTTATGCTGACTATCACATATATTTTAATATAAAAGAAATTTAAAATACAAAAAAAAATCAAATGAAGAGTAAAATAATGTAATCAAATGTTAATAATATTACTTAAATACTCATTTTCTCGAATTAAAATGGTCAAAATTAATATTTAAAAATAATGGCAGTAATTACTTATATGGATTTGCTAAAAAATAATAATTAGATAGTAGTAATTTCAAATGGTTTGTGCAAGACTTTTCTATCAAAGGATCCATTTTATTTCAATTCAAATGAAATTCGCCAACTTATCCGTGATCCTCCAATTATCATTGCTTTCGATTCTCATCGTGGACAATAAAGTCTAGAAATTTTACTTGCGTTCTTTCTCATAAAAGCCCCCTAGAATAATTGTTCTTGAATTATCTTAATAATCCAAATGAATTGCCTTTTTCCATGAAGTCTCCTTGGCTTGGCTAAATTCACATGCAAAACCTAGTCTCTCTTTCCCTTATTAATTCTATTGCATTGACCAAAATTAAAAATCAAAAGAAAATAAAACTAGTAGCATGTACATAGACTCTTCTTATCTTTAATTTATTTCCCTTGTGATCTCCTAATTTTATTTTTATTTCTCTTGTGGTTTTCACTCACTAATAACAAGAGTGCTCAGAGCCATTCTGTGTGGTAGGAAAAAATTAACAAAATTAAATTAAGAGGGCTGAAAACCATTGCGGGCACAAATTTGATCCAATTAAAATTATGTTAAAAAGACAAACACTGTAATAGTTGCTGAGTTTTTATTTTGGCTTCAATTTACAAATCAAGTCTTGATCCTTCCCTTCTCTCCTATTAATTTGATGTTTTTTTCTTTTAAAGAAAAAAGTTTATAGCATCTCCTGCAAGCGTATGAGCTACCTCATTTGCTTGTCGTCTATTGAACTCGACCCGAGAGTTTGTAAATTGAGAAGAAAAGAGACTTTTGCAAGTTGTAATAATATGGTCGAATTCTGAAACGTCACGCCATTGTCCATATGCATATCACTTAACCATTGTAAGGCATGAAACAACCTCAATGCTTCTCCCACATTTACGAGGCATAAAGGTGAAAAGCTCATAGTTTTTGTCAAGACAAAAGCTCCATCGTCATCACGCACACACATGCCAATACATGTACCGTTCCATTCATTCGAAAAAGACACACCGATATTGCACTTAATCCTACCACCTCTTCCCGTCCCGGTCGAAAGCCGTGCAAGCAAAGACGTTAGAGGATACTGCATCTCGTAACGGTAGAAAGAGGAAAGGCTAAGCGAAAAAGGTTAAGATTGCTTAATGAGTTATGGCCACTAGTCATTCGGATTCCCGTAGTCGAACCCACGCATTTTAGGAAAAACAACCGGCTATTTCCTTTTCGATTCGACAAGTCTTTACTTTAAGAAATGGCGGTCACCCTCGGGTTGCAGAGCATTGCGAGGATCGAGATTGCGAAGAGCATTGTGAATCGCAAAGAGATGTCCATGGCGGAGAGAGAAGAGTGAGAAGGCCAGTAAGAGAAGGGTTTCCTTCAGAGAGACGGATTCCAAGGCTTATTCACCATCAAGCGCGGTCAGAGCTGCTATTTACTCAAGAGCGGCTAGTCTTGCAGCGGCAACTGCTTGAGCTCCTACTCTCACTGCGGTTACGAAGACAGCAAGCAAAGGGATATTGAAAAGAGGGAGCACAAGAGCTCTGAGTCATCCAACAAGGCTTACTGGAAAAGACTAGAAGAGTAAGGTCATCAGTCCCAGAGCCTATATGGGGTGACCCACTTCTACTTAAGCTGATTCCAAAGCCGCTCCCATTCCTCAAAGCCCTGCTGCAGAGTCAACCCCTCCTTCGGTCGGTTCATGAGCTGCCCTAACTCTACGCTCGGTAGCTACCGGATCTAATGCACCCTGCCCCTGCTCTCTCTGCTGACTCTGCTGCGGACGTCCCCTCCGAGGGTCTATCTGCTACTTAGTCAACAGGCTCTGGTCCCGAATCAACAAGGTCATCTACTGGAACTGCGCCTCTAACCAAGCAGTAAAAAGAGGTTAAGAACTAAAAAGCTGTCCTATCCAATGCAATCTCATCGATGTGGTCTCTGCCATCATGTTTGAGCTACTGGAACCGAGAGGCAGTACCTTGTGCGACTTGCTGCTGGTTGTTCGCACTTCGTGGAGTGTTTGCGGACTTCCAATCTTCTATAAGATTAAGATGACATGGTCTATCAACAATATTAGCGAACAACTCATTCTCATCCATTCAAAGTTTAAGATTTGGACAACTCATTCTCATCCTTCCAAAGTTTAAGATTTTGATGCTTCCATAAACTCTAAAAAAATGGTGGTCATTCTCTGAGCATGTTCTTCTATCAGAGTTTGCAATAAAGAAAAATAGCATTTATGGCTGAATCAATGGTGATCGAGTACAACGTGGTTAACATCATTCCACAATCCGGCCATCTACCTCACTTGGACTCAAATGAGCATTCAAGTAATCGAAAAAATAAATAAAATATTTGTGGAATTCTTAACATATGTGTTCTTAGGGTACATGTTAGCATAACTCTTAAAAAAATGTATTCATGGGAAAGGGATAGAGAAATTCTTAATTTTACTGCACTACTCTCATCATTTACCATATATAAATGAATTGAAATATATTTGAATCGAGAAAGGTGCTTGTAATATTATTAAAATGTACAATTGAAAAAAATTATTAATTGTATCACCTTAAAAACTGAAAGTGCTTTTGAGACAAAATATTTTTGCAAATTGATCAACGAGTGGGATAAAACTTAATAGACACCATAGATTTAGATGGTATACTTTAGAGTACGTGATACATAGAATACTGTAGGGTGGTGGAGGATTTCTGTAGTGAAATGCAAAATGTCAAATCCTAAATCATTCCTTGTGTGCACTGAAACTAGTAAGGGAGCACATCTATGAAAGTTCAGTGCATGTTTATACTTTAATGACATGCATGTTGGACCATTAAAACAAGCTAACAAAAACCCATTTAATTAGTAGAGGGGGTAACACAATGGGCTTAATGAGCATCACCCAACTTGCATATATGTGGAAGAGCATTTAATTATTAACGAGAATTTAAGTGTCGATGTTTCTTTTAACATTGTAATTCATCTCTCTTCAATTATAAGCAAATTTGACTTTTTAAGTTGATTCAATTAATTATGTATGTTGTTCAAATTATAGACCACATACATCGTAAATTGAATGAACCTAAAAAGTCAAATTTACTTATAATAGACAACGGAGAGAGTAAATTGTTTTTGGTAGGCTTATCCCTTGTACTCCCTCCGTTTTTAAATATAAGCGAAATTGACTTTTTAAGTTTATTCATTAATGATGTGTGTGGTTGTCATTAAATGAATGAACCTAAAAAATCAATTTTACTTATATTTAAAAACGAAGGAAATACCTGCTTTCTTTCTATACATTGATTTGCCATTGAAAAAGCTGTGACCAGTTTCAATTCTTCGGAAATAAATGCAATTGTTTTCCTTTCTTAGTTTGTTCTTGTTATATTTGAGTCGTAATAATAGACAAACAAACAAACAGAGAGGCATGCATTACCCTTTAATGAATTGAGAGTAATACAATCAAACTTAAATATATCGGAATAAGAAGAGTAAAAGAAAATGTGAAATTTATTTCACTCTTTCATAGAATATAGAGCAATGCTATTTGTTACGGTGGTTAACTACAAGAGAGGCAAGAATTATAGGTAACAAGAAAATAAAAATTGAACCAACACATATTAGTGGTTAGAGACAAATTTAAAGGTGAAGATTTATTCTTGCTTTTCGTCAAATGATGATTCGTACCAACAGACAATTCTCTATATAATATACTATATATACCACCTTGGAACAATATATTTGTTGACATCAGCATACACTATAGTCTATATATACACAAGTGTCCTTTTCGTTAATCGCACACCAATTTGAGAAACAAACAAATATTTTTGCTGATCGCTAGTAAAATATCCCTTTTATTCATACAAAGCACAAGTTTACTAGCTAGCATACATGTAATTTCAATTGGATTAATTAACTAATTCATAATTAACCAGCATTTCTTGCTGGCGTTATACTAGTACACCGATCTTATTACTGACCATCTCAATATAGCCAAATTACTGACCATCCTGAAAGTACAAATTAAATTAACAATCCCAAAATGATTAACCATCTTTCATGTTTTTGATGTGGTAGCTAAAGTTTATGCCTCTCCTGTACTTCTTGTACCTTTCCTTGAGTTCCCCTTCGCTGGTAGTATCCGAATTCTCTTTGCCACACGTACAAAATCTCTGAATGCAAGTACAAAATTATAACCCAATTAGCTCTATTAAAAAATTAATAATTTACAAAATAAAAATTAGAAACGGAAAAAAAAAAATCCATCTCAAATGTCATGTTAAGTGTTAGCGACACAAAATTTAAAAAAGACTCTTTATATATGTTTTCAGTTTTAATTTATGTTGGTAATTCAAATTTTTATTCTTTCTAGTAACAAAGAATATAAGTTAAGCAAGTGATTAGGATCAAATGGTTAATGAGTTTTACCGAATGACGGTCGTTCAAGAGAACCGAAGCTTAATTCTTGGATGAAACAATTTTTTTTCTGACTTTATATTTGTCTTGCGGCCAAACTCCATACTATTAAGACTTCTTTCTCATAATAGCAGGAGGGTTAACACAAAAATAAAATAAAAGTTCGGTTTGGTGGTTTGGTAGAGATTAACACGATCACCCACAATATTAAGCATTTTAGTAATGTAAAATTTTCAATTAATTAATTATATGGCATGAATTTATTTATTTTTTTGACATGAATTATATGGCATGATTGACAACTGATTATATATATAGTTTTTCACTTAGAAGCTATATTTTTCTCAAGTAGCATTAATAAACAAGCAAATTAAATAGCTCATAATAATTAATTAAGGAAGAAAGAAATTTATATAAGAGGAATGCTAGCAACACTCACTTTTGAACACTCTCTTTAGCACTCACTCTTTTATTGGATGAAATCAATGTATGTCCCACCGCTTTGTGTAAGTTCTATTTCCAATGTGTAGATCCACAATGATTTAAACCAATAAGAGAGTGAGTGTTAGAGAGAGTGTTCAAAAGAGAGTGTTGCTAGCATTACTCTTTATATAATTGAGAGATGAACAAGATCGATATTGCTTACTTCCAGGTAAGATCACCAGCAAGAAGAAGATCATTCTCTATGTCTTCATAGGCAATAACATGACCAGGAATGGCATTAGAAAGATCAAGTTGATGATCACCCGCGTCGCAGTCATCCGTGCAATCGACAAACATCTGGCGGAGAGCCTTGGCCAGACTTTGGTAGCTACCGTGGTTGTGGAGACTGATGCGTTGACAGATCGAACGGCCCTCCAACGCAACTGTCACAGCAGGAACTACACTACTAGAAACAAGATCATCATCCAGCTCAAGCCCAGGTGAGAGCGTTTGAAGTTTGTTGTACTTGGTTTTTTTATTATTACTGGCATAGAAATTAGCCAAAGATGAAGAACTATTTGAAGATGATGCACCTATGATATTTTTCTGTCTTCTATGATCTTGTTGCCATCTTTGGTGGTCAAAACTGTTCATCATGAGTATATAAGTTGTGCAATTTAACCAAAGAAGAAGAAATATGTGTATGTGCACTCAAGAGTGCTAGTGCAAATGGTAATTGGATGTAACTAACTAACGCTAGTTTTTAATTCATTTTGAATCTAATTATAGGTGTAAATTTGGATCAAAACAGAAAAGGGTTTGTTTGTGGTGTTCCTGAGGCACTATATTTGATGATACATATAAGCATATATATATATTTGATTGATGTTGAGAAAAGAAAATGTACATGTAGTAAGCACAAATGTCGGGAGTGGTCAGATAGATGTCTAGAATCCACCCCATTCTCGTGGCTTAGTTTTACTTTTTCAAGATCATATTTAATAGTATACTCAAATCCTATAACTCTTGCTACTAATTTTTTCCTTAAAATATCTCACTCACTTTTCATACTACCCGTTCTTATCTCTTAAACAGGTTAAGGGTGTGTATGGGTGAAGAGATTTCGGGAGAGGGGAGAAGATGACTTACTAGAAAATGTTCTTGGATATGTACATGTGACAACGAATGGTTGACCTCGCGGCTCATATCTATTGGACTTTGTTACATCCAAAAAATATATCTCGTTCATTTTCATAATTAACATCAGAATGAATGCAATGATCGAAACAATTCAGCCCATGCTCTTGATGACGATGTCTAGGAAGACAACTCAACACTACATGCTAAAAGAACACCTTACTTTTTGAGGAATTTTCAAGTTTCACATTTTCATTAACACGAAGAATACTATTTATCCGCTAGATCATCCATAACATGGAGGGCGATTTCACACTATACTCTCCATGATTGATAAACTTCCAAGCATATTCATGATGATCAATATCACCATAAATTGGCATGGAAAACATAGTAGTAATAGCATATGTCTCCAAAGATTAGGTTTTCGATTATTCAAAAGATCTAATCTAATCTAGTTTCAACAATGACTAGGTTTTTATCCCACTTGATCGGTCGGTCTGACCTATTTACATCTCTATTAGTAATACCTAAACCTTCAAATTTGTTGTGTCAAAAAAAAAAACTTGCATTTAAATTTATGGTGGGTGCTGTTGTCGAGATCAATTACAATAATACTACAATTTTCATTGGGATGGCCATACAATTTTAATTGAATGCGTCAAGAAAAAGCAAGCTTATAAGCTTTGCACACGAGATTAGACTAAAGAAAGCTTAAAACAATCTTGAAAATTGCAGTGTGCATGAGCAACGGAGACGACCGCGCTGCAGTCGCCGAAAGGTTTGCAACATTTAGAGACCCAAAGTAATGCGTTTAATTTGCTCGATCACTAAAAATCTAAAATTACAAGCAATAAATTCAAGTAGTTAGTTACTGGTACCGTACGTACTAATAGTAGTATATGAAGTGGAACATGTAAAACACAAATTCACTTGAAGAAATGGTAAATTGATACAAACCCTTGTACGAAAAAAATAATATAATAAATGGTCAAAGAAAAGATATAGAAACAATAAATAAGCCGATCCATATTTTATAAAATAAAATAAAAAAACTGATACAAAACCCTCGAGAATTATAACCTCTGAAATATTTACCAAGACATGTTATGTTTGTTGATAAGAAGTTAACTCATTCTTTTACAATGAACGACAAATTCAAATATCTCGGTTAGTGGCAACATAATTATATACTATAAATATTCATATAATCATACACAATTAGTGGTGAGAGATCTAAATATACTCGATTAGTGGGAGCTGCAAAAAAAATTACCATATTTTATATCCAAAATTTTGAAGATATGTTACTGTAATATCAACTAATTATATTGCACTACATGTATTTTTGCTAGTGACAAAAACAATCATTTAATAATCATCGCTAGCAGAATAAACAAGTTGGAACTGCCTCCAATTACAGTACACCTTCATTCGTTTGCTCCTGTTTGTAAAGGTATGAGTTCAAGTCCCGCGTTTAGGGTTAGAATTTCGTTGATGGGTAATATTGAAATAATTTTATTAGAGTTGGCTCAAAAAAAAATTCACAAAAATTAAGAGACACGTGGTTATTCAACTAAAATGTACATGCATGTCACTATAATTTAAGGGTTCCCCTAAACTCTTATTTTCTTCGTGAAACAGTAAACAATTAATAATTGTAACTAACAATTTAAGGGTAGAATTATTTATTTTCGACGGCATGTTTTAGCTTAACTGGTTCACATTGTGTGCATGGCTTCAAGGGCCACTATTTCAACTCAATGTGGGCAGGCAGAGCCTAGTTTCAAGGATAAGTTGGATAATGTTGACCTTGATTACTGTTAAACACACAAAGTACGACATCATTAAATATATTTTAAATCACCTTAAACTTTTAGCAATACAAGCTGGAATTGCCTTTAAACTTCACCACAACGCACGTTAGCTAAAAAAAGTTAGACACCGTTTTATGAAACAATTTGGCAAACAACTATTCATTTAGACAAATCGAAAAATATTTTATATGCTGACGTTTGTATTTTTATATTAGTTAAAAAATGATTAAAATAAGTTATTTTTAAATGGAAGGAGTACAATTCAAGGGAATTTAATTGCATTTAAGTTCCTAATTAGCGCACTAGCTACACATGTGATCCCTTGAAAATGCAATGAGACACTAATGTCCTTATATGCATATATGGAGGAGTGAGTGATACAGAACCTAATATATCTCGTAGAAGCTCAAGAAAGAGAACCACACCAAAGCGCTATAAATGATGATTGTAAAAGCTTAACTAGAGTCTTGAACTCACTAAATAATTGTGTTGTCATTTATAGAAGGTGTTCATTTGGTGTGGGTTGTGTACCTGGTGTAAGGAGTGTTTTTGGTTGTCAAGAAGGTGTTCCAAGCAATGTCTATTTTAGTTAGACACGTCGTACTTTGTATCAAAGTGTGTGACACATACTTTTTGTACCACCACACATAAATATGACATGTGGTTATATAGGTCTTGTCATCCCACCTAACACTCTCTTTCATATGAGTTGAAATTACTAAAATATCATTTCTTATGGGGTGTATAATGAGGATAGAAAAATGGGTGTCAACATAACATTATTGGATTTATTTTTCTCTTCTTAGGCTAGTAGTTCTTTTTTGAATAGGCTAAAATTAGACATGTTCAAATCTTAGAATTTGTCCATGTGTTTTCTATGAGGAGTTGTCGAAGTTCGAGTTGTTATGGTTATGTAGATCTTTTGCTAGCCTTTCGGTTAGTCTTTATCAATAAACTTCTAATTATGGGAGGGGAGGGAACTGAAAGACTTTTGAGGGTTGAAAATATAGGAGAAAATGACAAAATCTTTCACATTTTTTGAAATAATAGTTTTTTAGAGAATGATAAATTAATGTTTATGATTAATATATTTTTAATTTTAAGAATATTATAACTATATAGATGAAATTTGAAAAATTCATGTAAGCCCTCCAAAACCTTCGTCCAATACAATTTTTTAGTTTCCCCGAATGAAGAGAATTTTATATATGAAGAAAAATAAACCCCAAAGAATTATCCTCTTAATGTCATCTATTTCCTCCACTTGATCCTTCCTTTTTCACCAACCCCCTCCCCTCCACACCAAACTCACAAAAAATTGTATGTTTTTTCAAACTGCAATTTACTATTCTAGTACCTCTTCATACTTATATGGATTGAAAAGTGAGAGACTAATAATAACTATGGACTATGGTTATAAAAGAAAAAAGAAATAATAATACTTCGCAATCGTAAAACAATTTATAAAAGAGGCAAATTTGATTTGCTTAATGACTTCTTAAGACAAAAAAGGTTGTGCCATTTGAGTATCAAGATGTATACACTATTTGTAATATTGTATATTTTAATTTTGAAACAATTTTAAGTGAGTAGAACTCCAAATGTTCATAAGGATCAAAGAAGAAACATGGTATATGTTTATTTTGATTTTTTTTAATATTACACAACTTACATGCATTTTAAAAATACTCATACTATTAAGTCAATATACATTATTTTTCATCAAAATTTTGATGTCAATAATTTCTCCTTAGAAGAGCGTGAGTATTTTACTTCTAAAATTTGTTGCCGTATTTACTTAGATAGCAAGGCCAACATCAATTTTGATGTTCAATAGATTAAGGTTTCACTTTCCCTCAACAACAAAAAAAATTAAGGTTTCACTTGATGAAAAATCCTAACTCAACCGACTAAAATGTTAGGTCGGATGTTGACTATTTCATTATGTGTGTATTTTGAATGACAACGGTTATTTCTTCTATCTAAAAAAAGGGTTTCTAATTGATGTATCAACAACTCAAGCAAACCTCTTGTGTTGCGACTTGTACACTGTGTGGATTTTGTGTCAATTCTCTCTAGAGACGCTCATGTAAACTACTAGTATATGGTTTGTGTGAAAGGCAAGTCTTCATACACACACAACCTCTCGAAAATTTAATTCATAAGCAACTCATTTTACAGGGGAAATAATCGGAGCATTTATATTTAAACACCCTTGATTTTTTTATACATATTCAACACCTCATTTTTTTCTCTATACCTTTCTCTTCTTATCACATAACAAACTATCATATATTTTACATCATTCTCTTTTTTGAGAGAATAATGTAATACATATGATACTTTGTTGTGCGAGTTCCATTAAAGAACGAATTGTACAGGATAATCCAAGTTCGATTTTTTGATATAACAATTAATAGCCGAACTGTACTTACCTTCCGGTCGAATTTCAGATTGCTAGATCCCTTTCATTTGAAAATCAGAAGGTCAACAAAATAAAATAAAATAAAATAAAATAAAATTAATGAATGTTTATAAGTAACACTTAATTTAGTTTAATGTTTATTGAATTGCTCTCTTAAAAAGTATCAAATTAAGTATTCTTGCACTTGATTGAAACTCAAACATATAAATAGCTTCACTTCGAATTAGTTTTGAATCAAAATCAAATTTACTAAAAGTAAGTGTGTTTAGGAAGATGTTTAAAACTCATTAGAATTTTTTGTTGTTTTTTTTTATACATTTTTTTAGATGGTTATTTTTATATTTAACTACTCTTTTAAAGTGTATCACACTATCACTCACTTCATAAAAGGCAAAGCTTTTGTTGTGATTGTTTATCCATTGCTCCATATTGCTTTTGGAATGAGTTAAGTCCAAATACCACATTGATCATCATCATACTATATACGCCTTACAGATGACATTTACTATGCACACTACACAAATTTGTGCACCATACTCATAATATATACGCCTTACAGGTGACATTTATTGTGCACACTACACAATTTTGTGCACCATTCACAAGATAAAGTGAGTTATTTTACAACCATTAGATTAAAAGGAACATTGATATTTATTATAGTCTGCCCACACCATATCTTTCTTACTTTGTCTTCAACCTCTCTTTCATCTCCCTCTTTTCACCACCACCACCACCTTAAAAAGCATTAAAACAGTAACATGTTCTAAGAAGTATGAGATTGTTTTTCCATTAAAAAACTACAACACCTTCAACGACTGGGATTCATTCTTTGTATTAATTTTGTTTTGTTTTATTTTATATTTGAGAAAAAGAAATTCATTTTCTTCCTTCAGATCCTTTACTACAAAATGCAAAATCCATTTTATCGAAAACCCCATCCGAGAATTGAATTATAGAAGAAATTAAAGTATTTGGGACTGATACACTCTAATTATTTTAGAGCGAAGAAAAAGGCACTCTTCGAGTGAGTGTCAACTCTTAAAGAGAAAAGAAATGAAGGAAAAGACACTCTTCCATTGAGGAATCCCCTAGAGAGAAAAATAGATGAGAATTAGGGAAGAAAGTGAACCCTTGTTATTATTCACCATATCAGAATTAGTTCACTGTTACATCATATATAGTCAATCTTGGCATAACCACTTGCATAATCTAAGGAAAGGGAAATAATGGAATCGTAAATTTAGGAAAGAAAATAAACTAAACCATAAAATTAGAAAAGGGAGACAATTAAATGTAATCCTTCATCCAATGAGGTCGTGTCATTCCCCACTACTTCAAACTCACCTTGTCCTCAAGGTGAAATGATGAAAAAAATAGCAGGTAATTGCTCCCATTGCAATCTGCTTCTTCCAGTGAAGAAAAATGTGTTGATTTTGTTCTGCATATACTACCTCCACAATATCCCAAAACCAAGCTATCAACCATTCCATCTCACCATAGGCAATATGCTCCGGAAGTGCCCCATTTCAAAATGCCAATTCAAGTGTCAAGGTTGAGATTGGAAATTCAAGAATAACACACACCATTATGGACAAAATTGGATACCATGTCACGTCGATTTTCCAATCACAAAATATAAAATAATAATCAAGAGGAAATAGTGGTGTATCTAAGTATTGTTCTAAGTTTGATGTTATGGCATGAGCTTGTGGTGTTTCGCAAAAGAACACGATCAAGCCATGTAGTTTACCACTTGAATCACAATTAGTACTAGGAAAGCTACTACAAGCTTGAACCAATGTTGAACAAATAGAATATAAATTGCACAGTTCTTTACCATCACAAAATTCCTTGATACATTTCCAAATAGTGCTGCCATAACGCAAAGTCTAGTAGTAGTACTCGACCAATTTAGTTTTAAACATCCTTGTCATAGTTGCTGCAATAGCTAAAAGATAACAACCCTTACTCAAGTACTTAACAACTTTAGCTCTTATCTCCAAACCCATGAGACTATGAAATTTATAAAAAATTCCACAGCAGACAATGAATTGAATATAATCAACATTTCGTTCAAGGAATAATACTTTGGCAGTAGGAAATTTGTCGCCGGATAAATTGTTTAGAATCTAAAGTAGACGTTGTAAATATCCAACAACAAGATGAAGTTTTAAATGTCTAATAACAAAATCAATCCCCTTCCACTCTTCATCAGTTATCTCTATAAAGAAATCATGTAGAAGTTTGGAAGTTTTGACCAAGAATTTCATGTATGTTTGAATATACCTGAGTATAGTAGCTACTCCCATGTAACTCATCTACAAATTCTCTCACTGAAGAAGCTGGAACCCAAGAGTTACTAATATAGGGCTTGACATATTTCAGCCAAACAGAAAAATAATCAACCCAAACTCCATCATTATGTCTGAAGGGAATTGGAGCTTTTGAATTGAGATGTATGATAAGTGCTCAAAAGTGATCTAATTCATTTGTTAGTTTAGGCATTTTGGTGATTTGTTTCACAAGTTGTTGATGGAAAAACATCAATTATGTGCATTAATGTCATTTATGCTTTACATGCCTTACTCAACCCTTTTTGTGCAGGAAAATGCAAGCAAGGATAAAATTGTACCAAGTTCACAAGATTTCGCCATTAGCAAAATGTTGGCAAAGTTCCAGTGAGGTTTCGCCATCAACGAAGTTATCAGCGAAGTTCAGAAGCAGAAGGCCAAACTTCGCTATTAGCGAATATTTCGCCATTAGCGAAGGTTCATCAGAAAGATTTCGCCATCAGCGAACTTCAGGAAATTCAAGTGGATAAGGGACACGTGGAACAACTTCATTGGTGCAGAGGCAGATTCTATACATTTCGCTAATAGCGAAATATTTGGTTATTAGCGAAATTTCGCAGAAGTAGCCCATATAAATAGTTTTCTTCTCTCTTTCCATATAACATATCATTTTTGTAATACATTTTCTGGTTTTAAGAGAGAGAATAGGGCATTTTCTAGAGAGAGAAACACAAAGCAAGGTAGTTGGGAGTAGATTCAAAAGATTTGTTGAGACATCATGGATCTAGGCATTGAATCTTCATCTTTTCTTCATCCTTTGCAAAGCTATCATAGACATATGTAGCTACATCTACCCTTGTGGGTTTTGAGGTATTCAAACAAGCTA
>Ga0315913_1001765_pt1 | contig 24506 bp, 22 predicted proteins | sample MpolsnodulesMG_FD_207736 | JGI IMG/M metagenome (GOLD analysis project Ga0315913, IMG submission 207736) | Medicago polymorpha root nodule microbial communities from Los Angeles, California, United States - small nodules | ecosystem: Host-associated > Plants > Roots > Nodule | place: USA...
AATATCCAACATATTCTACTAAAAAAATATAATATAAAGCCACTTAATAAAATATTAAAACACCACAACATGTCATAAATCAACATAAATCATATAAGTTATATAAAAGACTCTAAACTCAACCGAAAATAATTAAATAATAAATTGGGGCGTTACAGCCGTGGTGAGTCGTGACAGGTTTCTGTCGGGAAGTACGATTTTTCACCCCAAAAACCCAATTTTCATCCACCCCAATCCCAAATTTGATAGGGAACTCAACCTGTGATGATTCTACAACCTGAACATCAATTATACACAAATTCTACGGACTTTCTACACTATTAACAACCAAATTCTACCCCATGACCTAATTCCCAAATTCACAAGACAACAACAACAACTACATGTTAAATTCAATTTTCAGAATTGTATAACCTAAGATTAGAGAATGTTAGTCCCACCCTTACCTTAGATTAAGTGATTGCAAGATTCTACAAGCCCTTCCTTCTCTTGATTCTCCTCTTCTCTTGGTTCTTCTCTTCTCTCCCAAAGACTTTGTAAAACCTAATTTTGTGTCTGGCTCTTGTTTTTCTTTTTATCTCAACATATTTTCTAATTAACACCACTTATTTCTAATTAATTCTAATTCAGCCCCTCTCAAGTCTAATTATTTTAATTTCCAACCCATTCTACTAAATAATAAAATAAATCCACTTAATAAAATATCAATACACAACAACATGTCACTTATCAACATAAATCATATAAAAGACTCTAAACTCAGCCAAAATAATCAGATAAATAAGGCGTTACATTGTGAATTTAATTGGTGAAATTCGTGCTTATGCTTTGATGTAATGTTTGGGTATGGGAATTTGATGATAATTAAGTTGTTGATAATGAAATTACATGCTCAATTATATATATACTTTGTGTTTTTACTCAAAATTGGTGGAGTATGATATTGTTGTTGATGGGTTATTGATGAATTCATATTTAATTGATGTTGTTGTTTTTATGAGATGTTGTTGTTGATGATTGAAACCTTGGGTTATCAAAATCATAGAGTTGTGGTGTGAATTTGTGTGGTTTTTGAAAGTTTTACAAAAATGGGTCAAATGGTGATTTGTGATGGAATGATGTTTTGATTCAAGTTTTATATGGATTTGAGTGCCTTTTTATGTCTATAAACGTTTAGACAAACCTTAGGAACAAATTTGGACATTGGGGATTCAAAATTGGGGTTTTGGAGTGTAAATGAAATTTTACCCGAGAGCTGACTGTCTAAGCTCGCCATGGTGAGCAAACTAGTGGCCATGGCGAGTGAAGAAATTGTCCAGCTCGCCATGGCGAGTGATTTGGTGGCCATGGCGAGTTGTTCAGTACAACAACTCATGTTTTTGTCGTTTTAGGGTTTTGGGGCCGATCCGAGTTTTCTAAAATGCTTCTTTCAACATGTTTGATCATTGTTTTTACTCTTTAACCTACTAAAACATCTTATGGATTGGGATTGACTTGATTTTGTGAATTGAACTTAACTTTTGAAAAATGTTCAAGAACGTCGATTTTTCTGAAACTTGTTTTTCTTAAGGAAAGGGGGTGGGGTTAAGGTTGTATACTGTTTTTATGATTTCTAAAAATGGATGTGATTGGTTTCATTGAGTTTTAACTTGTTTTGCTTTGAAAAATAGAATTTTTTTGGAAAAGTGATATAGAGAGACGAACCTTGTGATTTTGATGATTTTGTTGTAGTTGGCCGGTGAAATGCGCATGTATACTCAACTGCATTCATATGTGATCTAAGTGTATACATAGTTGAGGCACTAGAGTTTGTTTACTTGATTTTGGTTCAAATGATAGACGATCTTTGTCGAAAATGATCTTTGAGGCCGAATACTTGCAAATCTTTTGTGAATAGCTTTACATGATTATAGGAATATGTATGAATGATTGATAGGTGTTGAATATGATGTTTATCATAGTTTGGTGGATTTTCTCCTTTACTTGAATTGTGGAAATTGTATGGATTTTTTGATTTATAATGATGTTGATATTGTTGGTGAATGCATGTATGTTGATGATGTTGATGAGTTGTTGTGGAACATGTGCATAGTGTGTTATATGTTCATGCATTCATAGTTGTGGGATATTTATATCTATTTGAGGTGATTATGATGTGTTGTTGGCATCATGGGGTGACGGCCTAGACGTTGTTGGTGACAGTACCTCATGCATGTAGGAGTCGTGTCTAGGGACATAGTATATATTGACATGTGTCCTAGTTGTTTGATGTGATTGGTTTTTTCTATTGTCCTCACACCCTCCCCAAGAAAATTTATTCAACAGAGATTCAATAGAAGAGATTGTACCTGACGAAGCTTTGACAAAGGAAAGAGCATAGAAAGGCAGAGAAGTTAGGACAAACTTAAGAACGATCAAGCGACCACCAAAAGAAAGAAAGTGACTCTTCCACCCAGACAATCTATTTCAAATGCGAGTTAGAACCGGGTCCCAAAATGACAAATGTCGAGGATCACCACCAATCAGAAGACCTAAATACAAAAAAGGCACCTTACCCATAGAACCACGCAAATCAGAAGTCGCCTCAACAAGCCAATAATCAACAATATTTACCTCCACCAACATACTTTTATTAAAATTCACCTTTAACCCAAACATTGCCTCAAAAAGAACAAGTACAACTCGAAAAGCCCAAACATTTGCCCAGATTTTGACACCCAAAAGTAACATATCATCGGCAAACTGAACATGGGAAATAACTGTTGAATTTACAGAACCAGTTCTATATCCGATAAAAAGATTAGACCAAACCATAACACTCATCATCACATTCAAACGCTCTGCTTCCAACAAAAAGAGAAAAGGAGAAAGATGATCAACTTGTCTTAGGCCCTTCTTAAACGGAAACACATATGTGGGACTACCATTGACTACAATAGATGTTGTAGTCGTGCACATACATTCTTTAATTCACTTCAGCCACAAAGTTGGAAATGACATTTTTCTCATGACTACATCTAAACCCCTAATCCACCGAGTCACTTTTTTAAAATCAACATTAGATAATAAAAGCTCATTCTTAAATTTACGAGCCTCATCCACCACCTAATTTGCAATTAAAATCCCATCAAGAATTTGTTTGTCTTTCACAAACGATGTCTGGGACTCCGAAATAACAGTGCCTACAACCAGCCGAAGTTTGTTTGATAGAACTTTTGTCATAATTTTGTAGAGACTTCCCACCAGTGAGATATGCTGAAAATCATTTAATTTTTGTGGACTTTCAACTTTAAGAATAAGAGAAATGAAAGTAGTATTTATACCTTTTGTCAATTTACCATTTCGGTGAAACTCCAAAATAAACCTCATAATGTCATCTTTCATATCAAGCCAAAATTCATTCGGAAAGCCGAAGTTAATTCCATCAGGACCTGGACTCTTGTAACTATCGCACTGCCATATCGCTGCTTTAACTTCTTCAGCAGAAAAAAGGCTTAACCAAACTACCACCTTCCGCAAAAGACAGAGTCTGAAACTGAAAATCATCCACCCTTGGCCTATCCAAGTTACACGCGCTAAAGTGAGTGGAAAAAGTCGAGAAAACAACTTGGTGAATGGGTTGCACGCCCTCCACCCTCACACCATCCACCATTATTGAAGATAAAGCATTCCTTCTTCGACAGCTTGATAAAACTGAGTGAAAGCACATGCAATTTGCATCACCTTCTCTAAGCCGAAGAAGTCTAGATTGCTACCAACAAATATTAGTATTAACATGAGAGAAAGAATGGATGTCAGATGTGTTAGCCTATATTTTTAAAAGGGTTATCTTAAATGCAGTCAAACCAAGGTTGACCTTATGATTGAAGAAATAAGTAGTGCTCTCCTATTCTTATGTATTTAATCAAAGTTGGACTTGCTAGGAAATGCTCGAGGCGCGTATTTCAGTTCGACAGGCAGGAAGTGTCGAAGAGCGGTTTGTTTCGGATAAGGTCAAGCAATAGATATTTCCAAGGAACACATATTTGAAATTCAAATCGGATGGATATCTGCTGTCCATTTCTAGTAGTTATAGTTTCAAACCTTAGGTAGTTATTTTCTACTAGTATAAATAGTAGTTTCTTGTAAGGGAAAGGGGTCACAATTCAATCATACAAAAAAACTTACACCCAAACTATCCGCATTCAAGAGAGGAACGAGTTACAAGTTGCAATATATGAACATGTGTACCAATTTACATTCAATCAATGCAATTTAAGTTTATTTTATTAAGTATCTTTGCAATTTACTTGTTTGTTTCAAGCAATCTCTATTATTTTTATTCTGGAAATAACTTCGACGGATCTTGACTAAGCCAGATTCGATAGTTATCTTCACATCTTTTATATGTTGTTGAAGAACAATCATGAATTTCTACAAGACAAAAAGAAAAATATGTCCTTAAGATTTACTGGTTGATCTTGCAAGTAATTAATTTTAAACTAGCGGTTGTTTACCAAAAATCAGTGTAAACTAATTGGCACGCCGAGAAGGACCTTTTGTGAGTTTTTCCTTAGAAATTTTTCTCTTTGAAATTTATTCGATTAATATTGATGGTTTGTGTTATGTATGAGATTGAGAAGTAAAAAACAACTGCCTGAAATGACACGCCCTCCGGGTCATACTGGTGCGGCATCGAATGCCGCCAGCGTATCAGACACAGCAACTAATCTGCCCTTATCATAGGGTGGTACACAATCAATTCCATCGAGTAGTACGAGTCCGACGATAACATTAACGGAATCAACAATCCCTGCCCAAGTGTCTTCGCCCGCACACATAACAGCCTCGACGACCGCTCCAGTTTCACAGGCCATTCATCGATAGGAAATACATCGACCTAGGGGTTCTGGCACCCTGGTGCAATGAGCCATAGGTCTATGCCATATGGCATGCCATCTTCCTTGATGCAGGCTCTGCACACAAATCCATCCACTTTTTCAGAAAGTGTGAATGTGTCACTACCACAATTGTTTGACCCTGGGGTGAGCTTTCCTTTTCGAACGCCCCAACAATCATTGACCAATGCTTCCCTTGTCGCTTAAGGCAACAAATGGAGGATAGCAACCATGAAATGGTCAATCAAGTGACGCAACAAATTGGTACGATTATTAACCCATTAATTCGAGATACCAATAATAGTTATCAAGCGTTGTCTTCCCAAATGGAGCGGATTGCCAATTTCTTTGGCGCTCCTCCAGCGCGAAATATACCGGTGCCTCAAAATCAATACGCAAGGGAGATAGAAACCCCTGACGAAAGGGCAGATAATCAAATGCCCATGATTGTGGCACAACCGCAAGCGGTGCAACCACAGGCCCCAAAGGAGCCTGAGAGAATCCCAATAATGGTAAATAGGCACCAAGATGCAGACCAAGTGGTCATGCAAGCCCGTCGAAATAATTACAAGGGCCAAAACAACATAGCAAATGTAGTCGAAGCTTTGTTAGCCCAAAATGGTTTCAACATGGGTTTACATAGGCCCAATTTTGTGTCGGCTTTGTCTGAATATGTATTAATGTCTGAATTACCAAGAAATTGGAAAGTCCCCAAATTCACTAAGTTTGCTGGGGAAACTAACGAATCAACAGTCGAACACATTGCTCGATATTTGATGGAGGCTGGTGATATAGCGACTAATGAGAATTTGAAAATGAAATATTTTCTAAGTTCTTTAACAAAAAATGCCTTTACATGGTTCACAACATTGCTGCCTCATTCTATTTTCAGTTGGAACCAATTGGAAAAAGCTTTCCATGAGAAGTTTTACATGGGTCAATTGAAAATTAGTTTGAAAGAATTAGCCAGCGTTCGACGTAGAGCGCACGAGTCAATTGATGATTATCTGAATAGATTCCGACTCCTTAAGCTAGATGTTTCACTATAGTGCCCGAACATGAGTTGGTTGAGATGGCTGCTGGAGGCCTAGACTATTCCATTCGAAAGAAATTGGATACTCAATATCTCAGAGATATGGCACAATTGGCAGATAGGGTCCGACAGGTCGAAAGACTTAAGGCTGAGAAAGCCAAAACAAATAGGTTCCCTAAAAAGGAAAAAGTAGCCCATGTAGACACAGGCGATAGTGATCCTGAATTCGATTGGGGATTAGATACTGTCGAAGATAATGAAATTAATCTAGCAGAATTTAAAGATGGACCGCCATATGCATGTAAGTTATTAAGGCCATCGAATGGAAAGAATCCTAAAGAGCGTAAGAACGATAAATACCTGCCTAAGACATATACCTTTGATGTTTCTAAGTGCGATGAAATTTTCGATCTCTTAGTTGCTGATGGCATAATATTAGTGCCTAAAAATCTAAAGATTCCTCCTTTAGGGCAACGAAAAAAGAGAGGGTTTTGTAAGTTCCATGGTTTCTTAGGCCATAACCTGTCTCGTTGTACTTGTTTCAGGGATTCTGTGCAGAAGGCTCTCGATGAAGGAAGGTTTAAATTTGGAGATAAAGCCAAACAACCAATGCAAGTGGATGATGACCCTTTGAAGAAAGCTGACTCCATGTACGCTGAGATAATTGGCATAAACATGGTAGACATTTCTAAAGCAGCTGATACTGGAGTCCCTATCGAAGCATCAATGCCCGAAGAAAAAATGCTAGTGGATGCTGAGATGGTTACTGAAGACCATCAATTTGACAATGCAGTGGTCACTGAAGACCAATTTGCAGAAAAAATGACAGTGGCCTATCCACGGGCTAAGGAAGATTTGATTGATTTCCTCAACAGATGCAAGATCTGTAACACAATTGTTATGCTTTGCCCCTGGTGCAGTGCCGTTTTCGACAAAGAAGCTACGAAATTTGTGGAAGGTTTTCGACCACAATCAAAAAGGGAAAGGGGATGGGCTGACAACCATCAAAGGTTTGGTTTCAACAAAAGGGGTGTTCCTTACAAACTGAAATTCACAGAGCGAAATCCAAACAAGAACCAAAGGAAGACCTTCAACCTTCCTACGAAGTCTCCCACAAACACTTGGGTGTTTTCTGGTGGCAAGAAACCTGGTTATTCTGCCCCACCAACTAAGTGGGTTAAATGAATTACCACCTCATCCAACCACAAAGAGGCATCGAAGTCCAACCAGTATGCCTACAACAACAACTACAAAGGGAAACACCCTATGACCAAAACACAATGGCGTAGATATCAACGCCAGAAAAAGGCAGGTGCCTTGAAAGACATTACTAATGTTGGTAGGAACAAAGGAAAACAAGTGGCAGTTTTCGAAATGGTTAAGAAACCAGCCACTGAAAGAATTTTTCCTCCTTTGTCCATTATAAAGAAAGATCTTCCAAGGGAAGATGAAGAAATGACCTCGGATTTCTCTGATTCTGAGCCTAGTCTCGACATAGTCTGTAATGTTGTATCAATATTGTCGGTTGAGTATGATGTCACATCAAAGGTAAATGAACTCGAAACTGATTTCACGGAGGAAATGGCTAATCACAAGCCATTGTGCTATTATGTAATGAACAATGGTTGTGTTAAAGACCAACACGCCATCTTCGAGAAGCCTGATTTTCCACTGACTCATCACCTCAAACCTTTGTTTATCCAAGCCAAAATAAATGGCGTTGGTGTAAATAAGGTCCTGGTGGATGGCGGTGCAACTGTGAATTTACTACCAAGATTGGTCTGGTTGACTCCGATTTGAAACCTCATAATGTGGTTCTCACTAATTACGAAGGAACGACTGGAAAGTCACTTGGTGCTGTTGAAGTGGAACTGATAGTGGGAAGCGTCAGCAAGACAACTACGTTCATGGTGGTCCAATCTAAAGCGAACTTCAATGTACTGTTAGGCAGAGAATGGATCCTTGGGGTGGGGGCAGTGCCTTCGACGCTACATCAGAGGATTGCCATATGGAGAGAAGATGGTTTGGTGGAGAATATTGAGGCAGACCAAAGTTATTTTTGGCTGAGGTGAACAACATAACCAGGAAAAACTTCGATAAACAATTAGCTACCATCCCTCCATACACGTCTATCGGCCCTACACTTGACATTCATCAGAATGAGATGTGCTCAATGAAACTTCACCCAGATGTTGGCTTCATTTGGGAAAGAGAAATGATGGATCAAGACTACGTGGTCGTTGATCATGGTGAAACTTCCTTGATGGAAGATGATATGCTCAGGACAAGAGCCTCAACTTACAAAAAGGCGACTAATAACATTGCTTCAACCTGTCCTGCATATAAGATCTCACCAACTGGGTGGGATGTAGATAGGTGAACCATGTCCAAGCCCAATTTCTGGGATAAAATTACGGCCTATGTGGCCGAAAACAAATTAAATACGGCCCAAGAGGCCGAAATTCTGCAAAAAGAGGTGGTCGAGACTTTAATAGAAGATACCAACGATGACCTCACTGACGACCAAAGGTTAAATTGCATATATGATGACGAACCTTTGGGTTTCGAAGAAGATTCTTTTGGATCTACTACAAAAATGAAGGCGCAAGACCCTCTAGAAGAAGTAGACTTGGGGGATGCCTCTGTCAAAAAACCAACTTATGTTAGCGCCAAAATCACTAAAGAATTCAGAGATCGAATTGTGGAGCTTTTAAAGGAATACAAAGATTGTTTCGCTTGGGATTACAATGAAATGCCGGGTTTGAACCGGGAAGTGGTGGAATTGAAACTGCCTATTCCACCAGATAAGAAACCAGTGAAGCAGATTCCCAGAAGATTTGCACCATAAATTCTGTCCAAAATCAAAGAAGAAATCGAAAGACTCTTGAAAAGCAAGTTCATCCGAACTGCAAAGTATGTAGATTGGTTAGCAAATATCGTTCCTGTTAAAAAGAAAAACGGAACTACTAGAGTCTGTATTGATTTTAGGGATTTAAATTTGGCTACTCCCAAAGATGAATACCCTATGCCTGTGGCAGAAATGCTAGTTGATTCGGCAGCAGGATTTGAATATTTAAGTATGCTTGATGGTTATTCAGGCTACAATCACATCTTCATCGCTGAAGAAGATGTACCGAAAACTGCATTTCGGTGTCCAGGAGCTTTAGGCTGTTATGAATGGCTAGTTATGCCATTTGGCCTAAAGAATGCCAGTGCTACATATCAAAGAGCAATGAACTCGATGTTCATGACTTCATAGAGAAATTTATGCAAGTCTATATAGACGATATCGTAGTAAAATCATCGTCAGAGGATGATCACTTGAATCACCTTCGTCAATCATTCTTAAGGATGAGGCGATATGGATTAAAAATGAATCCACTCAAATGTGCATTTGGTGTTTGTGCAAGTGATTTTTGAGGTTTTGTTGTGCATAAGAAAGGAACCGAAATCAACTAAAACAAAACCAAGGCAATTATGGAAATTAACGCCCCTTCGACAAAGAAAGAGTTGCAGTCTTTGTTGGGAAAAATCAACTTTCTTAGGAGATTTATATCGAATCTAAGTGGCAAAACACAAGCTTTTTCGCCATTACTTCGTCTAAAGAAAGAAGATGTGTTCAAATGGGAACCAGAGCATCAAAGGGTTTTTGAAGAAATCAAGTTATATTTAACTAACCCCCTTATTCTTTCACCTCTTCTTAAGAATAGAGGTATGAAATTGTACATAGCAACGTTTGAACGTACTATAGGAAGTATGTTAGCACAAGAAGATGAAAATGGCATAGAAAGAGCCATTTATTATCTTAGTAGGGTATTAAATGATGCTGGAACAAGATATCATCCAAGCGAGAAGTTGTGCCTTTGTTTGTATTTCTCTTGTACAAAACTGAAGCATTATATAAAACTGTTTGATGTTTATGTCTACTCTCACTTCAATATAATTAAACACATGTTATCGAAACCAATTTTGCATAGTAGAGTTGGTAAGTGGGCCTTAGCACTTACAGAATATTCATTAACTTAACAGTCATTGAAATCTGTTAAAGGCCAGATTGTGGCTGATTTCATTGCTGACCATTCGATAATGGAACCATCATTAAATGATGTTAGTAACCAACTTCGGAAGTTGTATTTCGACGGATCCAACCATAAAACAGTACTGGGATTGGAATTATGATCATTTCGCCAAATAACGTTCCAACAAAGTATAAGTTTCGACTTAACCAGTTTTGTTCGAATAACGAGGCTGAATACGAAGCCTTAATCACTGGTTTGGAAATTTTGCTCGAACTGGGGGAAAGATGTGTCGGGATAAAGGGCAATTCATAATTAGTGTTAAAACAAGTAACAAAAGAGTATAAATATGCTAAAGAAAACCTGATCATGTACTACGTCGCTGCAAATGCACTACTCAAACGTTTCACTCATGTTGAAGTACAGCACATCCCTGGTACTGAGAACCAAGAAGCGAAAGATCTAGCCTAATTGGCTTCAAGGTACAAGGTTTCGAAAGAACAAATGCAGAAAGTGATTGAGATCAGGAATAAGCGTAGTTCGAGAGAAGCTCCCTCTAAAAAATTGTTAATACCAAAACTTGGGGGGTAGAAGCATCTGACGAACACGCACAATTTACGAATTTGGTCGAGATTTTTGTTATTAACAATTTAACTGATAATGATTGGCGAAAACCAATAGTCAATTATCTGGAAAATCCTGATGGGATAACTTGTCGAAAGATAAAGTATAGAGTTTTGAGTTATGTGATTGTAGGGAACAGGTTGTTCAAAAAGACTCCAGAGGGAGTTTTACTCAAATGCCTGGGAGAAGCAGAGGCATATATGGCCCTTTCCAATACTCATAGTGGGGCATGTGGAACGCACCAAGCAGGCCGTAAAATGAAGTGGTTGTTATTTCGGCAAGGCGTATATTGGCCAGCTATGCTAAAAGATTGCATAGAATTCGCCAAAGGTTGCCAAGAATGTCAAAAACATGTTGGGATTCAACGCGTGCCAGCAAGTGAATTACATTCGATAATTAAACCTTGGCCGTTTAGAGGCTGGTCTTTAGATGTAATTGGAGAAATTAAACCCAAATCATCGAAAGGCCATAGATATATTTTGGTTGGAATAGACTATTTCACCAAATGGATAGAGGCAATCCAACTACCAGATGTCACTCATGATGTGGTCATAGATTTTATCCCGAAATATATCATTCATAGATTTGGTATTCTAGAAACCATCACTACAGACCAAGGATCTGTGTTTACAGGTCGAAAGATGGTTAAATTCGCTAAAGACACAAGTTATAAATTGTTAACTTCGACACCATATTATGCCCAAGCAAACGGTCAGGTCGAAGCAGCAAATAAAAACATTATTTCCATAATTAAAAGGAAAACTAAGAGGAAACCCAAGAATTGCCATGAAGTTCTTGGCGAGGCTTTATGGGCATGTCGAACGTCCCCTAAAGAGTCGACTAACACCACACCTTTTAGGCTAACATTTGGCCATAATGCAGTGTTACCGGTTGAAATTTGTCTTCAATCAACTAGAATCCAAAGACAATGCGAAATCCCGACGAATCACTATTGGAATATGGTTCTAGACGATATGGTTGATCTAGATGAAGAGAGACCAATGGCATTAGAAGTCCTTAAAAGGCAAAAAGAGAGAGTAGCAAAAGCCTACAATAAAAGAGTGAAATCGAAGCTTTTTGCTCAAGGGGATTTGGTGTGGAAAGTCATTTTACCAATGGACAAGAAGAATCGAGTCTTGGGAAAATAGTCACCTAGTTGGGAGGGACCATGGGAAGTTCTAAGAGTTTTTTTGAATAATGCGTACGAGATCAAAGAGGTAAACGACGATCAGAGGATCTTACACATAAATGAGAAATATTTGAAAAAATATAGGCTGTTATTGCAAGAAGTTAAAATCATACAAGAGTAATTCGAATAATAACAGAAAATGGCATTAGATAAATAATGCCAACTAACGGACAAGTTACATTAAACCACAAAGAGTCCCAAAATGGATAAAACAAACTAGCCATTACAAAATAAGTTTGCAACCCAAATAAAAGTAAAAAGCTTAAAATGCTGAAATATGTCAATCTGAAGTTGAAATCTGAGAACCGCTAAGGTTCTAGACATGGTGATCAATGTAACGCCCTATTTATTATTTAATTATTTTTGGTTGAGTTTCGAGTCTTTTATATGACTTATATGATTCATGTTGATTTATGACGTGTTGTGATGTTTTAATATTTTATTAAGTGGCTTTATATTATTATTTAGTAGAATATGCTGTAAATTAGAATAAATAGACTTGAGGGGCTGGTTTGGATTTAGTTAGAAAATATGTTGAGGGTGTGAGATATAAAAGCTAAGAGCCAGACACAAATTAGGTTTACAAGCTTTTGGAGAAAAAGAGGAGAACCAAGGGAAGAGGAGAACCAAGAGAAGAGAGAACCGGTAGAGTCTTGCAATCACCAATCTAAGGTAAGGGTGGGACTAATATTCTCTAATCTTAGGCTATATAATTCTGAAATTGAATTTAGCATGTAGTTTTGTTGTTGTTCATGTGAAATTGAGATTAGGGTTTAAAACCGGATTTTGATGATAGAACATGTAGATTTGGATGTTAAGAGTGTAGAAAGTCCGTAGAATTCATAGCTAAATGATGTTCAGGTTGTAGAATGATCATAGGTTGAGTTTCCTATCAAATTTGGGATTGAGTTGGATGAAAATTGGGTTTTTGGGGTGAAAAATCGCACTTCCCGACAGAAACCTGTCATAACTCGCCACGGCGAGTAGTCTGTTCGCCACGGCGAACTAGGTGTAACAGAGATCAGTGTTTGCTCGCCATCCACTCGCCACGGCGAGTGATTGTGTAACAGAGAGCAGTGTTTGCTCGCCACGACAAGTAAGGTCGCCCGCCACGGCGAGTAACCTAGTAGTGTTGTACCTCTTTCATGTTCTTGTGTTGTATTCGTACATTTCTGTTTTGAACTAGCCTTTGGTGCATACTTGAAAGCTTTAGGTGATATTGTCAGTTCTTCAGATGGTTTGTTTGTCAAGAATAACATGATTTATGAATTGATATATGAATGTACACATTGATGAGATATTTATGTGAATGCATATGTTGATGAATTATATGCTTATCATTATTGAATGTGAATTCTCACCCCTTCTATTTGAATGTTGCCTCTACGTGGTAACGTGCTGATAACCAGGATTAGCTGTTGATGTGAGTTGACTCTCTCGTGCGTCGTCTTAGGGTCGCTCTGATACGTAACGGGATGGGGATTAATTGCTTGTTTTCCACTGTTGCGTATTATTTATGAACCATGTTGTTGAACCTTTCTGAATTAAGATTTTTGATTAAGTTGTTTACGTTGAGGCCGTAGTGCCGAAGTTGTTGAACTATGAAACTATTTTCCGCTGCGATGTCATTGAAAATTTGACAAGGTTGATTTTAATAAATAGTAACTTTACTCTATTTGTATTCTAATTGTAGTGTGACATTCCATTTTACGTTGAATACTCTGATTATCTGTATTATTTACATTGTTGGGAAAACGGGGTGTTACAATCAATGCCGAAAATATCAATGAACCGTCGGACTTCTCCGTCGAGACGATAACGAATGCAAAAATGGCTGAAGACGTACTCTTCATCATCAATAGGGAGAAACCCTCGATAATTGTTTCTTCTTCCATCTCCTGGGCAGTTGAGCCAATTGTGGCAAAAGCGTCGGCGACACATGCCTGCAGGCATAAATCTCTTGTACCAAGTGCAGCGAAACCTAAAAGAAGTGCGTCCTCCCAGGATATCAGACCGATATTGTGAGAGATTCCTGGTCATCAAGAGCGCCCAGAAATTGGCTAAGATTCCTTCCTTATCAATAGGAGGCTGGCCAGTAGCCGTCATTAGAACATGAAAGTACTTAGCAGTTAGAGAGTTTTCAGCCTCAACGTTCGTCAACAAACGCTTTATCACATCAAAGCATGGCATGGGTTCCAGCATGTGTTGAGTGCATCGGAGAATGCAAAACATGGGATTGCCATCATCCCACAAACAATCCATGAAGTTAAGTTTTTCATGGGACATGCAAAGATCAGTGAGTAGCGCAATGCAATCACGCCAAAAGCTTTTGAGACATCTGGAATTCTGCAGAGGTTTTCATGCCTCTTGTTCGTCCTCATGAAAGAAAAGAGGTCACGTAAACTATGAGCAGCAACTCTCTCTGCAATGTTGATAATCAAATCATCGCTCAAAAAATCCATCTTGATGGAAAAGAAAAAAGGAGTTTGTGGCTTTTTCTGCAAAGAGTTGGAAAACAATAGAGAAGGTGATAAAATTTTCAGAGGAAAGTATGGTATTTACAGTAGATGAAGAAGTTGAAAGAAGTTCCAACTTTACGGTTTCCATTTTTCAAAGGTTTGGACACGTGGAGGGTAGCGTCTGCAGATGTGACTCGATAAAAGGGGGAAGTTTTAAAGTTTATTTAAATTTTATTTTAAATTCCCTAAGTATTATCTTAAATAATATAACTTTACAGTTTCCAAAGCAGTTTCAATTTTGAGTGGTTAAAACAAAGAAACTTTTTAGTTTCTCATCATTGCCGTTCTTGAAACTTGTTCCTAATATAAATTTTTGTAATTAGAAATAATGGATTGGCAGATAAAAATATTTAAAGTAAAATAAAGTGCCATAAAACGGTTTTAACACCGTTATAAATCCAAATATTACAAAGCTTAAGGGACAAAATATTCCTTCGAAATAAAAATTACAAAGAGTTGTTTAAATTACAAACTCAGATTTGAGCTTGTCAAGTTGGCTCTTAAACCAAGTTAATTTTTCATCGAGGGCCTTGCCATTGTCAACAAGTGTTGCTATCTCTTGTTGAAACACTTTCGACTCTTTGACCTTTTGTATAGCAATGCTAGCTTCTTTCCTCATAAGAGCATCTTTTTCCAAGACCGTGGTTTTCTAGAGCTCTAAAATCTGGATCTCTGCCTTGCATTTAGTAATGGTAGAATCTATTTATGCCACCTTCTGTTGAGTATCTGGGATTTCTTGTCGAAAGGTAGCAAACTTTGCCTGGAAGGTAGCGACTTCAGCCCTAAGTTGGTCACAACGCAGGGTTTGTTCCTTAAGTTTCGATTGATCAGTTTTCTTTTGTTGGAAACTTTGGTGGAGGCTGTCCATGAGTGGTTCCAATGTCTTGGAAAATTCTTGGAATCTAAAGCCAGAAGGAAGCTTGCTCAATTTGTGGAGCAATTCTTTTACTTTAGAGATGACGCCGCCATCTTGTTCTATGGCTTCAAATAAGTATGTCCCCAGCACCTTGCTTCAAAACTCTGCTAGGAGATTGTCCTTCAAAGTCTCTGATGGATCATCAGTAGAAATTTCTGACGACTTTTCGGTGCTTTTGTAGAAAAGGACATCACTTTTCACCAGAAAGTCAAAGGCTTCCAAAGGATTGTCCTTCTCAAGTTGAGCGAGTTCTTCTTGACTCAAAGCCACATTGTCTATCTGGATCTTAACCATTGGTGTGGCATCTTTCGATGAATTATCATCGAGATTAGATGTGTTTCCTAAACTGATGTTATATTTCCTTACCACAAGTTGTTGGTCTGTGTGAGCATCAAGACTGGAATCCCCTGCGTCGATTAGATCATCGTTTCCTTTCGATTGATCGTTCTCTGAACCTTCAACATATGATTTTGGATGTTGATTGGGAGAAGTCAAATCGAGATTCAGTGGTGGATGACTACTCTCGACGCCAGCATCTTCCTCAGTGATAGGTGATGCTGCTCAAAAGTCAGTGGTTGGAAGTTGCGCCTGTTGAGATGTATCAACATTGTTGTGCTCAATACTCTGGTGAGGAAATTGTTTGGGTATTAAGAGGTATTCTTGGAACGAGAATAAATAAATCTAGATTCACCGAAATAAAGTTCGGTTCAACAATTACCTTTGAGACATTGTCACCAACGCAAGAGTGGGCGCTGTTTGGTTTCGAGTGTTTGTGGAGATTGATTTGTCCGGGGATTCTTCAGTGGGAGCCGCTTCGACAGTCATTTCCAGTACCTCTTGTTTCCTTTTCCTTCGATACTCTTTTTTTTTCGGTGCCTTAGAGGCATTAATAATCTCGACGGCTTCAGATGGAGCATCAAGCTGCAATGAATTAAATTAAGAGATGGTCATATGAGCGAAGCATTTAAAGATAAATCGAAGGAAAGAGACGTACATTCTCCTCAGTTGTGGAATTTTTGGTATTTTTTGGAGAAGGCTCGGGGGAAGAGGTGACCCTCTTTTTCTCTAACTTGGAAGATTTTCTTTTCTTGGATGGTTTCTCCGACTTGGATTTCGATCGAGTCTGCGCGCTTGCATCATCATCCTTTCTTTCATCTCCTAACGTTAAGGGAACAACTGCAAGCATATAGATGAACAGATAAGTGGTATTTTTCAATTAACACTGTCCATTTGTTTCTAAAAAATTGAAAGACTTCTTACCTATTCCTATTGGAGAAATGATTCGAATTTGAGGTAAGTTTAGATGAAGATGACCTCTAAATGTGTATAGGTTACATTAGGTTGCAGTCACCTTATCCTTTTCTTTTGTTTTTAATTTTTGACTCATTCCCAGTAAGGAATCACAAGGTAGCCATTTTGGATATGGTGGCCTAAAAGCCAGAGCCAACTTGATGGTTGGCAATGATGGAAATTTCATTTTAAAATGTAATGCAAAGAGGTATTTACTGGGAGTAAAAGGTGGAAATTTCATTGTGGGAATTTTATCAAAAATTTTGTCTCGTAAAGTTTCGGCGGCATAGTAAACTGTTCTTTTAAGATGCAAAGGGTTTTGTCTCGTAAATTGGAAAGCCTGAATTTCTTGAATATGGGTACCTTTGTTTTTCTTCGATTTGTTCTGCACAATATCAAAAGCAGATATCAGTTGAGGAAGCATAGTATCAGGATTCGCTCGATTGGCTTGACGTCTATAATAGTCTTGCCACCATCGAAAGAATGCTTCAATACATGCATATGATAATGCAAAAGGAATAGGCTCGAAAATAAGCTTTCGATCTTGAGTTTTACATAGGATTGACCTCCACACATGTTCTATCAATGGCTGCCTCAGATCATCTAAGCATTTGTACAAAGAACTAGGTTTTGGTTGAACCAAACCAAACTGCCTGGCAACCTGATTTGGCTGGTAGCCATATAACCCATAAGGACCACTGGTCGTTGTCCTACTAGACAGGAATGTAGGAGTCAGGTAAGATTTCCATATGGCATTTATCTCTGCTTCGTCCTCAATTGAAGTTGCTGGGAATTCTTTTCTGAACCAGGCTGGCCCTCGAACTCTAATTGCAAATGGGGCCAAAGAAGGGGTAAAAACCTCACACCCTAAGAGGGCTTCATAAGCAATAGAAAAAAACTCTTGTGAGTTTCTGTTGCCATATCGAAGCATAGCCAAGCCTATTCCTTCAGTGGATCTGTCTTCGTATGCCTTCGTAAAATTAGTGGGAAGGAAAACTACCAGTTTCGTTCTAAAAGTGGCTAAGAGCCACAGTTGAAATAACCAAATAAGACCATGAATAATCAAACTACTTCCTGATTGGTATTCTTTGATGCTAGTCACTTCTTGATTCAAGTTCTCATACAAGGATCCTAAAATGAGTTTGCTTAGGCAAATATCTCTCCCCCTATGTAGTTGAATAGCTAAGATTTTGAATCATTTAGGGACTTGTATGGATCTTGAACAAAAGATATACATAGATAACCAATAGGTTAGGAAGGCAATGTGCTCTTTATCAGAGACCTCAGCACTTGTGGTAACGCGCTGGCCTTTTATAAAATTACCATAAGCAAGTCGGGTGAAATCGAAAGAGATTTCTGAGTCATGACTGTCTGGATCGAAAGATTGGCCAGTAGGTTTTAAACAAGTAAGGTCAACAACATCTAGTAAGGTGGGGGTAAGCATGCCACATTTCAAGTGGAGACTTCTGTTCGAGGGATTCCAGAAATGTAGGGCAGCAATTATCATCTCATTGTGATATTTGGGTCCTTGCCTGGATAGCTGGATAAGGTTAAAGATACCTATATCTTTCCAGAATTGACCCTTTCTTCTTTCCACTTTGTCTAGCCAAGAAATATACTCCTCATTGTTCTCGTGTTTAGGTTCTGTCCTAAATTTAGATCTCAGGAAACTAAGGTCATGAGGACCTTTGCTGAAAATTAAAGGGGGTTGTTTTTCAGAACTAGGAAAAATGGCGCTAAGCTTTTCTTTGTTCTCTTTATTATCTGGAAGAGGTCCTAAGAATACACGTGGTGAATTAGGGCAAGGAATAATTACCTAGGATTTCCAGATCTTTTAATCAGCTTCCTTAACATCCGGTTCCTCCATGAACTGAAGGTTACCAACTGGAATTTCTTTTGAGAAATTGATAGGCTCGTCGCGAGTTGGGAGTTGAGAAAAGGATCCTTCTGGATTCGTCATGATCAGATGAACAATTGCGACAAAGGGGTAGTGAGAAATTTCTGGGTAAAAGCTGAAATTTTTTGAAGTTCGACAATGGAGGTTTTCTGTGATAACGAAGAAGAAACAGTGAAAGTTTTGGCAAAGATAGAAAGGTGAAAGGGAAAAGTAAAACCCTTGTTTTTATAGCCTTTTGATTTGGACAAATGTCAACATCTTACGTTGACAGTTTTTTTTTAAAAAATAAATAAAAATGGTAGTTCTGAATATCTGGAACGTGGCCCACTAACTAGGGTGGGGACACCATAAAGGGTTCTTTGAACTGCTTCTTCAGATGATGACGTCGTCTCGATCAGAACGACTTATGCTTAAAGGGGTCAAGAACATCTTTTTCTCCCTATCGGAAGGATGAGTCGAAAATGACGTTTCTGGGGGCAATTTGTTAGCCTATATTTTTAAAAGAGCTATCTTAAATGCAGTCAAACCAATGTTGACCTTATGATTGAAGAAATAAATAGTGCTCTCCTATTCTTATGTACTTAATCGAAGTTGGACTTACTGGAAATGCTCGAGGCGCGTATTTCAGTTCGACAAGCAAGAAGTATCGAAGAAGCGGTTTGTTTCGGATAAGGTCAAGCAACAGATATTTCCAAGGAGCACATATTCAAAATTCGAATCGAATGGATATCTGTTGTCCGTTTCTAGTAGTTATATTTTCGAACCTTATGTAGGTAGTTATTTTCTATTAGTATAAATTGTAGTTTCTCGCAAGAGGAAGTGGTCACAATTCAATCATACAAAAAACTTACACTCAAACTATCTGCATTCAAGAGAGAAACGAGTCACAATTTGCAATGTATGAACATGTGTACCAATTTACATTCAATCAATGCAATGTATGTTTGTTTTCTTAAATATCTTTGCAATTTACTTGTTTATTTCAAGCAATCTCTTTTATTTTCATTCTGGAAATAACTTCGACGGATTTTTCACTAAGTCAGATTCGACAGTTATCTTCATATCTTTTATATATTTTGAAGAGCAACCATAAATGTCTACAAATAAAAAAACACAATATGTCTTGATCTTACAAGTAATTAATCTTAAACCAGCGGTTGTTTACCAAAAATCAGTGTAAACACCTGTACAAAACTAATATGATTTTAAGCGATTAATGTGGTATATTTTTAAATTTCATTTTTTTTTCGGAGAAAAGAAAAATATACTAAGTTGTATCTTATTATATACAGCTGATCTTTTTCTATTAAAATAAATAACCTATTACCGCATTGTTGTTTTGTACAAGAAATAAGAACCATAGACCTCTACAATATTAATAGAAATAGAATATAAAAGACAACTAAGCATGGTGCTACTAATGTATCTTTGAATTTGAAACCTATACATAGTAAATTCGAAATTATTTGGGGGTGTACTAAAATTTGAAAAATGCTAATTTTAAGAGGCCTAAAGCGGGATTGGGCTGCTATATGCTTGGACCAGCCCTTTCAAGTTTAAATTCAGATATAGTGTTCAACATAATAATATTAACATTTTCAGTTGAGCGAAGACATAAATAATATTTGAGTTTAAAAAAGTTTTTGGTTCATATAAATATAATAAATTTTATTTTTTGTCATCATAAAAAAAGCAGCAAGTTTGTATTCAAACAAAACATTTCAGCACGCAGTTTTAATCCTTGTAAAATTCAAATTTGTTTAATTATGTATTAAAATTTTATATTTTTTCATACATTTTTAAACCATTATAATTAGATTTTTTTAACATGAAATTAACTAAATATGATTTTTTTAAACGCCAAAATTTCAAGATAAAAATAATAAAATTATGGGTCTATAAATCATATTTTGAGCTCATTATTATTTTACGGAGAAACAAATTTTAATATCCTAAACATGTTTGAAAGAAATAATTCAAAACTTTAAAAGTTTAAGAACAATTACACAAATTTTAATTTAATAGCAATTAAAACTGCCTGTTTTTTTTTTTTTAAAGAAATGCAAACATACTAGTTTTTTAGGATTGAAAATGAAATTCACTATATTTAAAAGGATCAACATTTCTTTTAGAGAAAAATGATCAAAAACTTACTTAACTCGTAATTTCATTTTTTTTAGGATTGAAAATGAAATTAAATCTATTCAGAAGGAACTCATAATATCTTTTTATTGAGTATAAGTGTATAACTAATTTATAATTTTTCTTTAAAAAAAGAAAACTAATGTATAATTTAGGTTACCGTATACAAAAACTAATGTGCACCTAAAGTAAAAAAAAACTAATAACAATTAGTGTGGTATATTTTTCAATTTCAATTTTTTCTAGAGAAAAGAAAAATACAAGTTGTAGTAAAAACTTGTGAAACCTGGTATAATACCCATATGACATGGAGACGTCATTACGTTATTTCTCAAAACCATTTTTTAAATTTAAGTGGGAGATTGTTGGAAAATGTGTGGAAATTGGGTAATTGACTAAACACAAATTCCCATAATGGGTAGAACTAATGTAGTGTGAATTGAAAAGTGGAAGTCCCACATCTGATGGATCTCACACATCAGTAGTGTTTATACAATGGGGGCGTACCTCCAATTAATGCGGGTACATAATTATGTGAATGTAGTAAATACTAGAAAAAATATATATTGATATATATATATATATATATATATATATATATATATATATATTACTATTTGGAAATGATAAATTAAATAATTAATTTAATCATTATTAGAAAGTTTTTTCTTAGTCTCTAAGTTTCACTAAAATATTTTGGAACATAATCTACAATATTTTGGAACACAATCTAAAATATTTTGGTAGGCAATCTAATATATTTTAGTGTTTGATCTGAAATATATTTTGGTACTCAATTGAGATATTTTTGTATTAGATCTAATATATGAATTACTTGTTCCCAAAGATTCTCACTTATTAGTTGTGAATTTTCTCTATAAATAGAGAGCTCACGCAGTGCATTCTACACATTGAAATTCACAGTTGATGATTTATGTGCTTTTTGTCTTTTCCCTCATTTGACTTGTGTTGACGAGTCCTTCTTCCTTTCTTCTACTCCTTATGTCCCTTCGGTTTCGAGTGATTTAATCGAACGATTAAACCATATTTGAGGGTGTTATTTCTCAAACGATTACTTACGGTGCATTACGTAATCGAGGTGAACTGCGCTGTTTTATCTTGGAGGCGGCGCGATTGTTGGTCTACCTTGCACAAACTAGGGTAGTGGCACGAAACGTTCGTGACTCAATCCGATAATATCTTCGGTGGTGATTTTGATTTTATTAAAAGGTATTTTTTGAACTCGGAAAAAAATATATATATATGATTCCACTATGTGTTAATTCTCTATTTCCCATCTATTAATTCATTAATTTTATATCTAGCAGTGAAACCGTTTTGATGCTTTCGTTGGGGATCCTCTTTTCTCCGTTCTTCGTTTGCTGGTTCACGAGAGAAGATGTTTCTTCGAGTGTAATTTCTTTGATTAATAAACAAACCAGGAATGATTTGGCTGTCAAAACAAATTTGGATGGGAATGAGCGCCGCTTCCTCTTCTGATGACCATTTCTGCCTAGAAGCACCCATTTCTGACTTGCCAAGTAAGTAAGTGAGCCTTTAATAATGTACATGAGTTTTCCCATTTTGTTATAGCTCTTAAGTTAGTTATTTCATCTTTGACTTTATTCTGTAATTGCATATAAATAAGTTGAATAGTTCAGTTCTGCCAATGTTGTCTTTTATCTATACATCTAAGCTCAAATTGTTGTTCCTTGTTTGACCAAGTTTTCTTCCTCAGGTATTTCTGACCGTATAATTAATCGAACCAACAAAATTGCAGAGATCAAAGACGAAATTAATAAATTGAAGGTATTTTTCTTTTAAATTAATTGATCGTTATGTGTTGTTTGTCCATAGTGACAAAGTTGTATATCTGCAGACTTTGGAGGAAGAGTATGAGAGAAAACATCAGGAAGAAGCTAAAGAATTAGAGGAATTGCTGGATAAACTAGTTTAGACTTGCATGTCCCCTTTTCTCATAAATAAGTTAATTTTAGCAAATATATTTTTTATGTAACAATTTTTTTAAATTTTAATTCAATACTCATCTCTACATGGATATTTTAGTTCAACAGATTGAAGAGACCTAAAACAAAGATAATTGTAACCAAACCCAAAAACCAGAACTGTGATCTCTAAACTAACACTTGTAAATCCTTTTACAGTTTGTAGCGTGCGCTGTAAGGACATTTTGGGTCCGTTTCATCACGATATGATAAGAGAGTTGAATAAGAGTAGAAAATGACATAAACATGATAACATTTTATCATTTGATGAACCATATAATTCAACACATTCTTATTAAAATTATATAAAAGCGTGGTTACTTGTATGTTTCAGGTCTTTTAAATCAAAGATTGAAGACCTCAAGGCTGAGAGGAATGAGGAAAGAGATGATTGTGAAAATTGGAGAGTTAAACCTTCCACCAAGGAAACATCAAAGGATGGCCTATCTACCGGAAGTTTCACTCACAAAATGAGGACAAACTAGTCTCCTGAATCCTAGGTTTCAGCGCCATCTGCCGATAATAACGTGACTAAGCTTGAAGTTTTGCAACTGAATGTTTTGACATGAGAATCCTCGAAAAACACTTCCTAAAGCTTACAACTGAATGTTTTGACATGAAACTGTGGCTTGGGTTTATTGTGCAAAAGGTGTATGGCATCTATCTGATAAGGACAATAAACAAGAAGAAAAAGTGACGAGCATGTTCAAAAAACTATTCAACGTTTCGGTAAGGTACCTGACATCGAGAACCAACGAGACAAAGGTTTGGAGATGCTGCTTCAAAATGTTCAATACTCATGGCAGCATGAAGAAACAATTCTGATGCATTAAATATGGTGTGGATGTCAATTTTACCTAGGCAGTCAAAAATGGAAACAATAACAAAAATGTTTAGAAATAGCGAATGAAGACAAAGTTCTGTAGGTCGCAATTATGTTTTATTTATAACCTCACAATTGTAGTGATTTTTTTTATAATCACAAACAATAAACATTATCAGTAAACTTTATAATGATATGTATTAGTGACAAATAAAGAGGTACATTAACAATGCCACTCTAAGAATTTGGCTCGTTTCCTCCAAGCTTTTTGGGTGGGTTGCAACTTGCAATATAAGTGGATTGTTGATTATACACTCATAATATTGTCCAAAAGGAGTAAAAAATAGCTATAATCAGTTGAAGGACTACATGTCTTAAGGTTGAATAACACACTTGTATTTTATTAACTTTCTTATTAGAAAATTAACACTAATATACCGATGTGTATTTTTGTACATTTTTTTTCTATTATACACTCATTTTAATCCACTAATAAATTTCTATTTTTTTGTACACACTTTATCTTTCTAATAAATTTAATATGCTATATTTCTCTCTAAAAAACAGTTATTATCTTTTTCTTCAACAAATTCTATTTTTTTGCGAACACTCTCTCTCATAACAACAAATGGCAATTTTCTAAATAGTGCACATCTTTTTAATTATTTTAAGTCAATATAAAATATTTCAACTTCACATTAATGAAAAGTTAAGGCTTCAACTATGGCTTCAATATTCTCTTTGTGTATGACTGTTAAAAAATTTCATCTCTTAAAAAAAGATGTGTATGACATCTAATTATTTAATAACATATTATTTTTTATTTCCTAAAAAAAACATTATTTTTTATATTTTCCTTCAAAAATATATTATTTTTTATATTTAGTTATTTTAAAATAAATTTAAAATTTGAATTAAAAGCACTAGTCAAGAGCTATAGTGATTTAAAGGAAGCTATGGAGAAGCAATAAGTCAAGCCTTAGATTGCACTCATATTTTTTTTGGCCTGTTTACTTTATGTTTTTGTCTTTGTTTTTGCTTCTGAACTATGTTGTTTTACATTATGTTTTTGTCTTTGTTTTTTCTTCTGACGTATATGCTTCTGACTATATATTTATTTGCTCTGATCATTTTACTTTTACAGAATTTTCTCATTATGTTTTTCTCACTTCTC
>Ga0315913_1001766_pt1 | contig 24505 bp, 13 predicted proteins | sample MpolsnodulesMG_FD_207736 | JGI IMG/M metagenome (GOLD analysis project Ga0315913, IMG submission 207736) | Medicago polymorpha root nodule microbial communities from Los Angeles, California, United States - small nodules | ecosystem: Host-associated > Plants > Roots > Nodule | place: USA...
CTTCACCATATGAGCAACGACGGAACCCCCAAAATAGAGAATGGAGACCTCCTAATTGAGTTGAAGTCATTAGACAATGCAAAATTATTCCTCTTCTCTTATAGGCATGGGTAAAAGAGTACATTTTAACATGAAAAATTGATGAGGAAGGTGTAGGTAATGCGATGATAGATGAGTGATGAAAAATGAGGGAATTTGAGAAACCTTATGCACCTATTAAACTTACCCATTGACATAATTTTTCATATGGAATTAAAGAGATTGAAATTAGTGAAGAAAGTTTTCAAAACAAAAAAAAAATAGAGAGGGAAACGAGAAAGACTTGTCAACTCTCTCACACGTCCTCAAGAGGAGAGAAGGGGAAGGTTTGTTTCCTTTCACACATCCTAAGAAGGAGAGGAAGGGAAAGTTTGTTTCCTCCTGTATATCCTCAGAACGAGAAGATGGGAGAAGGTGACTTTGATGAGCAACTGAAATCCCGATGGATGGAGCAAATTTACAGAGTGGAACATTTCCCTTTGACCATTTATCCCTACAACATGAGAGGACTTTTTGTATGAAAGGCCAACGGTAGAACATTGACATCACTAGGGGTGTTCAAATCCAAACCAATCCAAAATAAAACCGTAAATCGATCCAAAAAAATCAAAAACCGCAAAAAAACCAAATATTTTTGGATGTGTTTGGATGTTGTTTTGGAAAAACCGCTATGATCGGATCGGATTTCGGATCACCTTTTCAAAACCGAACCAAACCGAAATGAACCGCAAAAGTAAATTTTAATACTTATTTATTATTTTATTAGTATTATATGTTGCAATAATATATTGCTTGTTGGTATTTAATCTTATATATTACATTAATTTAATCTATATTATTAATACTTCATCTATTTCAAATATAATCAATCATTTTCATTGTGTAATGTTAACTTTTTTAATACATTTGTGTTATATTTTGTATCAAACATATTATTTTATTGTGTATTTGTAATACTAATATTAATTAAAAAAATTACATGTTGCACTTTGGATATCCAAAAACTGATTCAAATTAAACCACATATATTTGGATCGGTTCGGATCAGATTTTTTTAGAATAATCATCCAAACCGAACGGAACCGCACATGATTTTTATTTTGGATCGGTTGACTTTTTGTCTCAAAACCGAACCGCGAACACCCCTAGGCATCACGAGCACGACTATATAAGATTAGGAGAGAATGTGAGACGAAGTGAGGATTTATGAAGAATGTGAGTATTTATATGAGGAATTTGCAAGGAGTGTCTGCATAGAGTGTAATAGTGAAGGGACCCCAAAAAACATGGTCAAGAGAGTCTGACTAGTCAAGGGACCCAAAACAAACATGTTCAATGAGTCAGTCTTGTTGACGAAGCCACCGTCCATATTCTGAACTGGTTTGGATTATATAATATGAATTCATCTCCATAATTGTTTCGATTATAAAATATGAACTGGTCTAAGATTGTCTTAAAACTCGCACTTTGGATGGTTTGGGATTTTTCAGATTGTATAATCTGAATCAGTCAAGTACAAGATTTTTTTGTGGTACACGTTGCACCAACTTTTTTTTGTGGTCCACAACGCACAAAAAATTCTATATATTGATGTGTTTAGTACTTTGTTGTAAACAACATCACATAACCATGATTTACTACAAGAGGGGAAAACTTACTCTTTTTAGGGTCTGGGTTGATGTCACACTGTTAGGGTTGAATGATCAATTGAACCAAATTAATTGTTGACTCAACCACATAGACATAAGGAGGGTGGACAATGTTCAACATCGTCTTTCATCGACTGAATTAGATGGAAGTGTCTGTTTCACCCAGATAATGTTCAAGAACGACGATGATGTGACAATTCCAGATAGACAATTCCTTGGTTAGTACGGTTATAAAGGACCAATCAAGATAGACAATTCCTTGGTCAGATGATTTGAAGACATTCGGGAAAGTTTTATTCGGCCTAAGACCTGTGGAGAAACTAAGGCTTGCATGGATTGACCATATGAAGATCTCGAATTTGGAAGAACTCAAAAATTGTATTGGAGGCGGATTTATATGAATTCTTCAAATTCAATATATGTTATTATAATTTTCTTAAAATTAAAAATATATTAATTATAGACATTAATTTATCACTATCTAAAACATGTGAAAGATTTCTTTATTTCTCCATGTAATTCTCTCTTTCCAAAATCTTCTCTTTCCCTCCCCTCAAAACTTACAAACTAAACAAAAAAACCAAACAAATCGCACCATAAATTACCATTGCGTGATTAAGATCAACATGATCTGCAAATTAACATAAAAATCCTTCAACAGAATCAACAATTTTTCACCCAAATTGTCATGTGACCTCATATTTAAATAAGCATATATGCACTAGCATAAATGTACACCCTTTGTTATGGAGTATCATTTGAATGTGGTGGAAAACATAAAAAATGAGGATTTAAAAAAGGGAAATGTTACCGAGTGCCTACAAAGCACTTGTTACGAAGTCTAATAAAAAAAAATTTGTTATTGGAATGATTCGTTCAAGCATTGAAACTTTAAAAATTAACTTTTTTTTACATAAACTTTACCAATTATTTCTATTTTTAAATTTTTTAGCAAGTGTAATAAGAGCATTTACAATGGGGGTTTCTTTACTTAACAAAGACCACTCCCTATTAAAGACCCCAATTGGAGGAAGAAAAATAGGTACCTATTAGTTTAACATGCAACCATATAAGAACCCTCTCTCATGAGCAACTAACAGGTCTCACGTTAAAAAGAAGTAATTAAATATAGAAAATGCTAACTAGTGCCCTAAAGAAGATTAAAACTTGTGTCCTAAGGGCACTAGTTAAGAAGATTAATATAAAAATTATGCATTGGAAATTTGTGAAAAGTGAAATATCTAATTTTATGAGTCAAAAATGTGTTATTTTTAATGAAAATTTTCTATTTTTGACATCCTTAACCATTCCCCCTAGGACACTAGTTAGCAAAACCCATAAAATATGTATAAGAATGTTCCACCTTTCAAATTCATGTTATTTTGACTATATTTAATTTCTTTTTAATTTTTGTTAAATGCATACATAAATAACACAATACATATGTACATGTTGATACCTATTTAAAGAGTCTCCGTTGGAGTTCATATTAGTGTATCACAATTGGAGTAATTGGATCATTAATAAGTACTTTTATTAACAAAAAAATATAAATAAATGGTGTGTACATGTGGGGTCTATTTAAGGAGTGATATTAATTCAATACCATTGTGGATGCTTGCGGGAATGGATGGTTTGAAAAAGAAAAAAATTTGGAAAGAATGGAGAGCTTTGAGAGGGAGGAGTTTTGAGGGACTTAGTTTTCTTCATAATATTCTCCTAATTTAGAGGAACTAAAAAAATGTATTGGAGAAGAGTTTTGGAAGGTTTGGGTAAATTTTCCAAATCCAATATATAATACTCGCAAATTAAAAGTACATTAATCATAAATATTCTTTTATCATTCACTAGAAAAACACTCTTAAATCTTTTAAAAGATTTCTATAATATTTCCGCTTATCTCATCCTCTTCGAAACCTCCTTTTCTCTCCAAACTCCCAAACAAAACTTAAGTACCTCTTAAAAAAAAAAATTAAGTACAAAATACAATGAAATAACTTTCAAGAGAAAGAATGTAGAAGTTAATGCACGCTCACATGCTCTTAGAACTTATTCTAAAAAACTTTGGAATATTACACTGAATTTGTTGCTTGAGAATTGATGATACAAATATAGGTTTTGAGAAATATTTCCTTAGGACACAGATATGACCGTCGTCAATATATTTCATGAATAAGGCTAGACAAAATCTCCAATAAAGGTCCATCTATTTCACTTTTTTTTTTGTTGCAGATGATTGTCTTTTGTTTACTCAAGCTAAATCCTCTCAAGATAGAATAGTGAAAGAGGTGTCAAAGAGTTTTTGTCATGCTTCTGAGTTGAAAGTTAATATTCAAAAATCTAGATTCATGTCTTATGCTAATATCTCAAGAAGCAAAATGAATAAATTTTCTTCGATCATCCATTTTACTCATAATACTCAATTAGGAAAGTACCTTGGTTTCCCTATGTTATCCGGGAGGATAAAAATGTTGACTTTGCTTATATCATGGGTCAAGTCAATAGCAGATTGGATGGTTGGAAGACAAAACTCCTTAGCCGAGCAGGGAGGGTGACATTGGCCCAATCTGTGGTCTTTGCTCTTCCTAACTACGCTATGCAGAATTTATGGATTCCTGAAAGGGTGTGTAACCAAATAGATGCTTCTATCAGATGATTTATCTTGGGAAGGAACCATAGTCATTGGGTGAATTGGAAGATGATTACACAAACTAAGTCTAGAGGGGGTCTTCGAATTCAAACATCTTGTGCTTCAAATATATCTATTCTGGGCAAACATGTTTGGGAATTGTTATATAATCCGGATAAGCTTTGGGTCAAACTTCTTTCTTCTAAATATCTTTATGGTATTTTTGTTTTAGAGGCGACAGATTATCAGGGTTCTTCTGGTGTTTGGAAGGCTATTACCTAGACAGTTGAATTTTTGAAATCTGGTTTCAAGACTAGAATTGGAAGAGGAGAGGTTTCTCTTTGGCATGACAAATGGTTGGAGGGTGATTATCTTTGTATCTTGTTCCTTATGTCCATATTAGTGAAACTAATTTGAGACTGAGGGACATTTACCATCACGACCGCTAGAATTTCTCTCATCTCACAACTCAATTACCTCTCAATATTCAATTCCAAATTCAAAGTATCTTCATTGGCGATTCTTCTCAAGGCATCAAGATTTGGACTCATTCCCCATCAGGTATGTACTATGTTAAGAGTGGTTATCAGTGGTTGACTCTAAACTCTCTTTCTTTTGCAGGTCAGACTCAGCAGGAAACACGACAATGGATCTGAAGCATTTTATTTGGTTGGCTATGCATGGTAACCTTTCAACGAATGCATTTCGGGCTGGTAGACATTTAAGCTCGGATTCATCATGCAAGAGGCGTGGAGCTAGTATTGAGTCACTTCTTCACACCTTTAGAGATTGCCCTCTCTCATTGGCGATCTGAGATGCCATTTTGTTCAACAAAGATACAAATTTCAATTCTCAGAATTTCATTTGGTGGTTCAAACATTATGCCCTTGATCCTAATGCTAATATCTTCATTATTACATGTTGGGTCTTATGGAAGGCACGAAATGAAAAGGTTTTTAATGGAAATGATTGGGTAAATTGGGTTTGTCTTGGCCATATTTATTATCTTCATTCAAAGTGGTGGTGCACCTTTCTAATGATGCAACTCAGAAGCCCATTAGACAGGTTAAATGGATTCCTCCTTTAGATAATATCATCAAAGTTAATGTTGACGGTAGTTCTCTTTCTAATCCTGGAAGATCAGGTTTTGGAGGTCTTATTAGAAACAATATTGGTGATTGGTTTTTGGGTTTTTCTGGATTTTGTGGTATTACTTCTTGCTTGGCGGCCGAATTGTATGCAATTTTTCATGGCCTTCGTATTGAGTATGGTGGGGGCCACAAGAATATTATTTTTGAATCAGATTCTAGGATGACTCTTGATTTAATTATGTCGGATGTCCAATCACATCATCCTCATGCTCCTCTGATTAGTCAGATTGTCCAACTACAACATCGAGAATGGATTGTTAATTTTCATCATACCCTCCGTCAAGGCAACGAGTATGCGGATTGGCTTGCTAGGCATGGTGCTTCTTCTTCAGATGCCTTAAAGTCTTGGATTTTTTGCCCTCCTCAACTACATCATCACTTCCTTCTGGATGATGCTCTTGGAGTTGCTTGTTTAAGATTGTAGTTTGGTTTTGTTTTTATTATTTCTTCTTGATAAAAAAAAAAAGGCTAGACAACAGTTGTACGATCACATGGGAGCTTATACGAGTTGTAGAGCTTATAAAATTGATAACACTCAAACAAAATTTAGAGAATAAAAATTTTTCTTCTGTTTTTTTATCATCAAAGTTAATCAAGGGTCGTTGTTCTTCTGACAAACTTGGTTCTAAGTAACCTTTCACCTTTTTTTTAAAAATAATCACGGGGTTAGAAATTCGGTTTTTTAAGATGAATAAGTGGGATGTCTGAAGTTCGAACCCCGACCTCTACATATATAATACAATCTTTCTACTAACTGAGTTAAATTTACGGAGACCAATTCTAACCTCTTTAAAATCTATATTAATGAATTTTTTTGCTTAAAAAGGTAATTCAACTTAACCACTTGAACGCCACTCTTTCTTTTTCTTTTTTTTAAGGGAACACCACTCTTTCTAATATGAGTGAGAGTATTAATCTAAACTATAGAATCATACTTGATGGTCAAATTAAAAAATATTTAATGGTCACATGATCAATTAAAAAGTCACAATTTGTACGACTTGGTAATGAGAAATCTTAAAATAATTAGAGTAACCAAAATAATCAGATTCTATTGGCTTTCCAGGTTACTTCCTGCCATTGATGGCAATGAAATATACAAATCGATTAATCAAGCTTTAGCTTTATAAAGGCCTAAAACCTGCAAGCTTTTTCCTAATGCTCCCCAACATTGATGAGGATGGTGGGTGGGTAACTTACAAGGTTCTTCTCACACACACGAACATATCAACCTTATAATAATAAACCCAAAAGCCATATATGTCGGTAACACCGAAAGATATGTCCTCTATGCAACTTACTAGTATTTATTAAACTACTCATAATTACTATTCGTGCTTTAATCCAATCATGAAGGGATTGTGGGGTTAAATTAAATGAGTTTGTCAATATAGTCAAATGTTAGTAAGATATTGATTTTTTATTTTTTTTTGGGTTTTAGATGAAGTGGTAAACCACTGAAATTAAACTCAAACACAACTGTGAGGTTTCGAGTTTGAACCCGGATCATGACATCCGGCTTTGCAATTTCAGCATTTGTCAGTTGAGTTAAGACTTATAGACGATTATAGTTTCTTTTTATTTGGAAAGAATATTAAAGTGATTATGGTTTATTAATAGATAAAATGATAATAGTTATAGAGACTCACATATAAATGAAGGAGACGGAGTATGAACCACGATTACGATGTTCGACTTAATAATTTTAATATTTTTATCGGTTGAAGTATGAATTATTGACAAGTTACTAATTATGTTCAATTGTATAATTGCTTTTTTTTGTTGTTGACTAGTGTAAGAATTGAATCTTAAACCTTTTTTTTTTTTTAAGAAATCTTAAACCTTCTGTTGTTAGGTTTATGTTCTCCAAACTCTTCTTTTTCTTTTGTCCTTTAATAGATGTTTAACTTATCAAAAAAGAAAAAGATTAATTAAATTAAGGAGGAAAAGGTGTTTTCTCAATTTTACAATGAAATATATTCCTTTTGCTCTCATAAAAGTTTATCTAATTCTCGCATTTTTATATAATTTCAATCATACCCCATTCCTTTAAAACACATTCCATACAATTCAAATGGGGATTTTAAGGGTATAACCTTTTCAAATAATGTACCGCAAGACTTCTTAAAAAAATATAAGAGGACATGATTTAATAGGTTGTTCTTACTTTTTCTTTTCTGTCAAGTATCCTAGTATCTAGATTCATACCTTTCATGTGTGGAGAAGTGAAAAGTCGGATGAATGAATAATATTGTATATTTAAAAACAGTTAGAAATTTGGGGTTTTTTTTTTTTTAAAGTCGGTATCAAGCTAAATCTGACTGATATAGGGTTTCAATCCCATCTTTTACTTGCTAGGGCCATTTAAAGCAAAAATAAAGTTTTGAATGTACTAACCCACTAAAATTAACACCCTGGAAAATCGAACATTAGACTTTAGAGGAACATATTCCAAAGTTTCATCCAAACACCACTAGTTCAACCCAAGTGGATTGAAATCTAGGTTTTTATATTGGTTAGGCTAAATTACATTAGGGGTCTTTTAAGTTTGAGGTTTGTAACAGATAGGTTCTTTAAATTATTTTTGTCACATATAAGTCCTTTAAGTTCGTAAACGTTTTCAATTTAATCCTTCTGTTAACCAAACCTTACAAAAACGATGTTGTGGCAGTTAAGTGTATCATGTGACAGTTAAGTTTATAAAGGATGGACATTAAGATGTAAATTCTCATCAAAGAAAGAGTTCAAGGAAGTTGTTATCAATTATTCTGTGCATAATGGCTTCGAATTAAGGTTCATAAAGAATGACAATGAGAGGGTCAGAGTTGGTTGCAAGGATGGATGTCCTTGGATTGTTTTATGTTCTAAGATATCTGATGAGGATAAATGCCACATCATATACTTAATTGCCACATCATCATTTTTGTAATGTTTGGTTATTAGAATGACTAAAATGAAAACGTTTACAAACTTAAAAGACATATGTGTGACCAAATTAATTTATAGGACCTATCTATTACAAACCTCAAACTTAAAGGACCCATGATGTGATTCAGTCTATTGGTTAATATAACAATCGATGTAAAAACTATTTTTTATAGGGTTGATTAAATAATTGGTCCCTATAAATATCTAGAGTTTTGTTTTTAGTCTCTACAAAATAAAATCACACTTTTTAGTTCATGTAACATTTTCCTTTAGCTTTTTAAAGACCAAAACTTGTGACGGAAAATTTGTACAGACTAAAAATGATGATGAAATTTTTTACAAGGACTAAAAATGCTGACAAAATAATGTAACTCTTTCTCTCTATTCACTCCTTATCAAACCCTAGTTGTCACCTGAGATGCCATTACCACCGCCACAGGACCCACCACCACCACTACATGACACTGAGATGGGGTAGCTGATCAGAGATTTGCTGGAGGCCCATCTAATATGTCATTGTTGTTGGAACAAAATGAGTTTAAACAATGCCTCTTGAGTTTTGATGATAACAAGGTATTAAAAGTTCAACAGGACCAAAGGAATTTTCAAGGGAAGCTTAGTTGCAAGTTAGAATTTGAAGAAGTCAGAGTCTGAAGACTATCCAGAAGCTGATTGCCAGAGTCTGAAGTTCTCTCTCTCTCTCTCTCTCTCTCTATCTATCTCTTTTATATCTGTTGCATTTGACTCCGAATATTGTTCCAGACTCTGAACTCTTGACATAGATAAAATAGAAGAAAAAGTAAGTTGCCTCACCATCTCCCATCAATATGAAGACGCAAAATTGATGAATGAGTTCCTTGGAGTAGTCATAGAGGATACTATGGTTGAGTGTGAAAGACTGAAAGGGGATCATATGACCATCAAATGGCTTCAAGAAATCTTCCACTATAGTTTGACAAAAGCTTTGGAGTTTTAGGATCAACAAGGGCATGAGGTTGTTAAAGATCGTTATAGAAGTCAGTGTATCAGAGCTTATTTTCTATTCCTAGTAGAATACATTACCTTCATCAAAAAGAGTCGTCAATATGTTGATGTGACGTACCTAAAGTACTTACAAAACCTCACTACAGTTAATAAATGGTCCTGAGGTGTTACGACTCTATCCTTCTACTATAGTTACTTGGTTGATACGACAAAGACAGTAACAAAACATATGGTTGACTTTTATTCCCTACTTCATGTAACATTTTAAGAAATTGTAATAGCATTTCAAGATATTTTAACATTCTTTTGTAACAATTTTTTCAGGTCTGGATTATGGAGCATTTTAAGGACATATGTCCTTAGGTACAAGACCCCAACTATACTGAGTCTAAACAATGTGCATGCTAGTGCATTCATATAAAGTTACATAAGAAACTTCATCTATACAAAGATTTTTTGTAGTAGATGATGATGGATGATTGTATTTTCTCATCTTGTGGATACCAACTTCAGACGCGTCCGTTGGAGGATGTTTCATAGTTCTTTGGATAAATCTGGTGCGTCCACCAGGAAGTTTTTCCATACTTACCAGAGCGCGTGCTTAGGAAACTTGAATATGTTTAGAACAACCCTACACATCATGTCGTCTCTGCACCTCTCACCCTAGGAAAATAATAACTTTCACTTACCCATGATTTTATTTCCAAGGGGGCGTTTGTTTCCTGGTTTAAAAAATTATTTCCAGGAATGTGGAGGTTGCAATTATAGATTCCTAAGTTTATTTACAAAGTTAAAAAGTTAACTCCTGAGAATAAAAAATTCGTAGGAAAATAATAATTTCCACTTACTCATGATTTTATTCCCAAAGAAAGTGGGTGGGAATGAAAGGCTCCCATTAAATAGTAATAAAATTGAAATAACTAACTACCCATATATCCACTATAACAAATAATTCCCATGAATCTCACAATTATTTGCCAACATATTTTTTCAAAGGGTCATTCTAATCGAGACACTGCTTAAGAAGTTAAATATAGTAATATTTGTATTAAATGCTTAATTAATGACGCAAAAATTGTAATATTTGCATTCAAAGTTGTGTAATTAATGCTTAAAAATATCCTTTTTTATTTAAAATATTCTTTTTTAAAAATACCCAGAAATAAGATGCCTATTATTATTTCTCAAGAAATGTTACTTCCAGGAATGGAATTTTCAACCGTCAAACAAACGGCTCTTATGATTCAATCGGGTCGTAACTTATGATCGTTTTAAAGAGAGACGTTTTATGAATTTCCTATGTATAGAAGTGTCGACGTTATATTCTTCATTTTTTTTTTACTACAGTGTCGATGTGATCTTATTGCTCCAAATTATCTGTATAATACGAAATTGTGAACACCCCTTCATAAGCATTCGAAGACAAACTAAATTTGGTCCAACATAAATATTTTGAAAACGTCACTTTTTGGTTACATAACACCCAAACGTAATGTTCTTGACAAACTTAATTCAAAAAGGAGAGAAAAAAAGTACAATAGCAAAACAACGGGTGTCAAAAACAGTTTCCCAAAAGATAAGAGGTTTAAGCACTAAATAGAGTAATGCTGGTATTGGTATCAACATCAACTGGGCTTGCCTCACAAAATAGGAAGAAAATTCCTCTTTAGACTTCCAAAATTGCTCTAAAGCACCCCCAAAAGGACCAACATATTTCGCGCGGCAGTTAACTTTAGTTCACACCCCAATGACAGTTGATTGTCGTTTGTTGTATATGGCATCAGAAGTTAGTTGCGGTTCCTAGAAAATATCATACTCCCTTCGGTCACATTTATATAAAAAATTGTTTTTTTTAAGTTAATTGAATAACTAAGTATCTGGTCTATTTATATAACAAGATACATTAGTTATTCAATGAACCTAAAAAGTTTGTTTTTCTTATAAATGTAATCGAAAGGAGTATATCAGACAACCTACTTCCACCTCATTATTTCATCCCCAACTTTTTTCTCTTTCATCCAAAAACTCAAAAGTACAAAAAAAATTGCATAATCTTTGTCTCAAATCAATGAAGAACGATTGCTAGAAGGTTTTTTTCACTCATTTGACATCAAGAAACGAGTAATACATCTTTTAACTCGTATACATTGTTCAATTTTTCTGCCATATTTTTGTATATTCTGACATAAACTCGCAACAACTGTTAGTGCCAATGGTAGATAATCGGTGTTGTCCCCAACAACAATTAATTGTCGTTGCTACCCGGTACTTGGTTTTTTGTGTTATTTTTTCATGTTGCATTTAATGAATGAATTAATTATTAATACCTTTTTATTTTGCAATGCTATGTTGTTTATTGATAGTTATGTTTGAAAATATGGTTGATAGTTATGTTGAGTCAAAATCAAGTAATGTTGAGTCTTCCGTCGAGTTGAATCCGTCTAAAGTTTAAGCTTTCATTTATGTGAAACCAAATATTGTTGAAGTTTCCGTTGATGTGAAACCTTTACTTGTTGGTTCCGTTGATGTGAAACCTTCTCTTGTTGATTATCATGTTTCCAAACTTGGTGATAATGAAGTAGAGACGACGTCTTTCTTTTCCACTGAAGATAGATGGAAAGTTAGAGATGACATGATTAATTGGATGTGCTGACAAGCAATAAAGGGTGGATTTACTTTGAGTATAAAGAAATCCAATTTAATCAAACCAGGGGTAGTATTGGCTTGTGAAAGGAGTGATGAGTACAAAACACCCAAGAAGAAAGGGTAGTATGGAGGCACGTGCTCAATGAAATATGAGAGTTTGTTCATGATGCATGGTTATTTAAAGAAGGAAACAAATGAATGACGGTTGGCTATTCTTAATGGAGTTCACAACAATAAGATGAAGGCAAAGTTAGAAAGCCACATTCTTACGGATAGATTAAAAGAGGATGACAAGAAGCTTGTTGGTGACTTAACAAAGAGTTTAGTGCATCCTAAACATATCATCTTGAATTTGAAGAGTAAAAGAAAATACAGTTTCACAAATATAAAACAAATGTTCAATGCATGTCAAAGATGCATAATGTCAACTAGAACTGACAAGTTAGAATGAAAATTTGGTCACATGTTTTGAGGAACACAAATATGTTCATTTCACTAGAATTAAATTTGAGTCTACTACTTTTGATCATAGACTCCAATTATAAAATCAACTTGTACATAATGTCATTGTATGAGATACCTAAGGTAACGTCAATCGTGAAGATTCGATCTTTTCTGACGAGTAAAAAAAAAAAACACTTCTCTCGAGTTCTACAAAACAGTTTGTTTATTTAAATTTAAGTTTGATACTTTTGAAAAGTAAAAAAAAATAAATTTAAAATTAGAATGACAGCAAAATAATAGATCAGGATAAGTATATGTTAGGTTATTTATTAAAAAGATGCACGTTAATAGAAATCCCCTCTCTCAAAAGTAACAAAAGTCAAATAGAAAACATAAGAAGTCGTTACACCCCTTTCAAAAAATATAGCTACAGGCTTTACAATAGGCAGCTAAAAGCAACTAAAATAAGAACACACCTTCAACAATCTCTTAAAAATTTAATTTTTCTTTAGAGGATCTCTTAAAAAATTAATAGTGGATTGTGGGCTGTTAACATGAATAAAACTTTTAATATGATTTTTAAAAGAATTTTTAAATAGACGATGATATCAACTAACAAGTGCTTTGTTCCAATAAAAATAAATTATACGAAGAATGCTAACCACATCCATTTTTCAACACTCTCTAACACTCATTCATTTATTGGATGAAATCAATGTATGTCTCACCACTTTGTGGAGGTTCAATTTTCAAAGTGTAAACCTTCAATAATTTAAACAAATAAGAGAGTGAATATTAAAGAAAGTGTTCAAAAAAGAGTATTGCTAACATTACTTAAATTATATATATGCTCAGAGATGCCTGCCTTATTTTTACTTTATTTTGATATACTAAAAGTAACAAGTGCATTAGAGGTGACCAAAAAAAACTGTAAAGACGTGCACTGGTGTAAAATAGTTAGTTTTACCCGGACATCTAATAAAATTAATTCACTATTTGTTATTTATCTCCACTTTTGCAACTATAACTATGCGTTTAAAATTAATTTAGTGACATAATTTTTTTAACAAATCAAAATGGAATAAATTGTTCAAAGGCAAAGTGATTCACCCCGCATAAGGTATGCTAAAAGTGATGAATCACCCAATGTCTGTTATAAACCACAGGCACCTAAAAAAGATGCCACCACCAAAGGGAAAAAAATAAAATTTACATCACACCCATACAAAGGAGTGGATGTCTCCACAAATCATGAAATCTAAACGCAATAGGAACAAAATTCGAAGAAAGCCATAAAAAGGAATCCAACTTCACTCTGTCAACAATACTGAGAGGATCAATAACCGCATTTTTAAAGACACAGTTGTTTCTCTTCTTCCAAATTGCCCAAATACAAGCAAGTTAGATAACCTTTAGATAAAATGAGAAGGTCGCAGGTAGGCCGCCAAGTGAGTAAACTATAAGAAATGGTCCGTTACCGAGCCAGAAAAACGCAATGAACACCAATCCACTAACAAATTGAATACCAGACACTCCCAAACAAGTCGCATCCAATGAAGAGATGATCCGCCGTCTCAGAGGAACCATATCTAGCAACACATAAATTGTCAATAGGTTGGAGAACATGTCGACGCACCAAATTTGATCTAGTTCGAGTTCTATCTTGAAGGAGACGTCAAGCAAACATAGATACTTTTGTATGAACTAATTTGTGCCACACGTCATTAAGTAATCCAGCAGCCACCTGATCATCTATATCGGTTAGGAAACGGTAAGTCCCACTAACCGAATAGCCATGTATCAGATCAAGCAACCACCACCACTGGTCCTGAATATTATCCTGCAAAACAACGTTATTTAACAGAGAAGCATACTCCCTCACACTATCCTCCTCCCACGCCAGCAAACGACGTCTCCAAACCCACCCATATACCACCTACCTCCCAGCCCATTCTCGCCATCTCCTCCACCAAACAATCCTTATGAACTGATAACTCATAAAGGCGACTGAACTGAAGTTTTAAAGGGACTTATTGAACATTATAATATAAGGATAAAATATTACTAATTTCCTATTGAGTTTTTCTGTCATGTGCAAATTTGCAGTGTTAAGAAATTTAAAATAGTAAATTTATCTTGGAACTTGTGTATTTTATATTAAATATACAAATTTTCAATAAATAATTAGTGTTTTTCAATAAAAAATTACTACTTTTAGTTACCTTAACATGTGCAATATTGCACACGTTAGGTAAACCCTTTGTTTTTTTTTTTGATAAAACCCTCTCAAAACCCTTTGTTATTTATCTCTACTTTTGCGACTATGTATTTAAAAGGAATGTTGTGGCATAATAAAATGGACGACTCATATTAAATGTCGGTATAAATTTTATTTACACTACCAGTCACATGTTAATGTACTAAACATAGAATTTTGCAAAAATTGTGTTAATTTATTTCTTAAAAGTTAAATAATTTATCTGAATTAATTCTTATTATTTTTAGAATCATTAACATGCGTTTTAAAGACACAAGTTAGCACGACCCATAAAATATTACAATATGCAACCCGTAATGTTTTGAAAAAAGGACCTAAGTTGGTAACTTGGCACTTAATATAGAAAAATACATCAACAAAGTTGACTTTTTGCCTAGTATAGTACGCCAGAATATTAATATGTTAGTGCCACTATATAACAAGCATAAAGTATTCATGCATCCTTTGTTATCTTCCACCATCCAATTCAAGATGAAAAAAAACTTTATCATACTTTTTGTCATACTTTTGAGTTTCTCCTATTTTCTCCATGTCTTTGCTATCCCTGCAACAAGTAAGGCTTTTGATTTGTTGAGTTCTCTTTAGATTTTTGTGCAAAATATGTATATTGATGTATTGAATTGATTTTTATTGTTGTAGGAACCAAAAATTTGAATGGTGAAGATGAATCAGTTTTTCCTTCTTTATATACGGTTAGTGCTTCTGAATTTTGGTTTGTTTGATTGTTTTCTATTCTTGCAAAGTAAAGGTTATGTATTTTAGATATTTTTTTTCATCCAATATCTAAAGAACTATGAGGAATTTAATTTAAGTTGTTAATTAGAAAATCATTTTTTTTTTGAAGTAAGAAAATCAATTGTTTGTTCTGTGTATTTGGAACCATATAGTGATATACATATATGTAACAAATTATGAAGTTGTTTCAAAACAGACAACAATTGTGTCAAGCAGAAGGAACTAGTTTTCACAAAGTGGCAAATTCTTTTTCAAATTTTTGTTAGAAGAAAGAGTTTCATATTTAGTGTTTGATAAACTCGTGAAAAAAATGTTATTTTTACTTTAAATTATGTTAGAACAACGACCCCGATTCAAAAAGAATAAAGAAAGCATAAACACAAACGAAGAACACATGTTTAATAGCAAAAATCGGCCAATTTTGTCAATGTCTCCGACTACAAAGTTGTTGCAATTCTCTTGAATTATGATTTGAAACTAGGTTAACGGTGTACAACTTGTATATAAACACTACAATTCAGTCATTGAAAACAATTTAATTAAAAATTGTACAACTTAATTTTTGTTAACAATTTAATTAATTTATTTTGGCTCTTGTTCATTATTTGCATGTTTTGTAGGAACATGGTACATTGATGTTGGAAAAAGGTGAGAAAATGATGGTACATATGGATGAAAGATTGATGGGAAGAAGGGTCAATTTGGAACTCCATGATTATGAAGGGCCTGGTGCAAATAAAGAACATAACCCAAAATCCCCTGGAACTCCATGATTTAATTAGCTACATCTTAAACTTTAGAAGGCAAAATCTAAAATGTGTGATATTGTTTTCTCTAATTAGAATCAAAGTATGTGTGTTTTTTTTTGTTTCCTTGGTGTTCTATATACATATAATTTGAATTGTAATATCAAATAAGGTATCAAACGAGAATTTAAAGTAATAAAAATATTAGTGTTTTACTCGGTTAATTTTTTTCCATGCAAACAAATATATTAGAGTTAATACGTTTTGTATCCCTATAAATATACCAACTTTTCGTTTTAATCCCTTTAAAAAAATTGATTTTTAGTTCTCCAAAAGTTTTCTTTCTTCACTTTTGGTCCTTTCTTTTATAAGTAAACTCATATATATGTAGAAATTTTCCTCATTCACTTGTAAACACATTTTTAAATCATATACTATGTAACATGAGACTTTAAATCATATCATTAACTAAAACTCTAAAGCATATTTAGAGCATGACTTAAGTGGTCCAATATGGAATACTCAATATCATCTTCAAATTTATATTGGACATAACTCAACCATATAAAATGGACTTAGAATGTGAGGACTATTTACCTCTTATACACACAGTTTCATGTGGAAATCTTAACAGGTGCAACACAATCTTTAAAATTATCAAAAATTTAAAATGACAATTATTAAGAGATTAAATTATCTTACAACTATGAAGAGTAATCTGATGTGTCTTATTAAACGAACTAGCTAGCTACCTTCTGAATTGGTTGATGACAGTGATGCACGTGATAATCAACAATTTTTAGGTGCTTTTTAACTTTTAATTAGTAGTGGATCCAGCTTCACAGCACTTTGTCTTCACGTGCAAGAGCAATTACATTTTCTAATAATCTTAGATGGCATTAATGAATTAAGAAATTAGAATGAATAAATAATTAAATTACTTCTTAAACTATCAATTTCTCACCGATATGATCCTTAGCTAAGGTTAAAATTAAGTAAAAGGTTTCTAGATTATACTTTCATCCATCAAATTAGTCCCTTGGTAGAGAGATTAAATTGATAGATGAGAGTATTGTTTATGATCTCTTAGTTGATTTTTAATAGTGTTTGGATCAAACTGACGAGAATGATAGTTTAAATACTAAATTGTATATTTATTCAGATAAAAAATATACAAACCGGACCTCTAACACTATTTGTTGAAGAGTTCAGAGTGTAAAGAGTAACAAAGGATCAATGATTCATGATAACAAAACATTTTGACACCGCATCTTCATCCAAAATTATATGATTTTGAACGAAAATATAGTATGTCGATATGTTATCAAAATATAGTTTGGAGAAAATAATGAAATGAGTATGATATTTATTGTCAAAATCATATAATTTTGATACTAGCATACTTATTTCATTATTTTCTCCAAACTTGATGATGTCTTACTTTGAGGTATAAAATGATAAAAGAGCATGCAAGCAACATATGCTTTCAACTTTGTGGACTTTATGTTAGGCAAACTTCAATTAGGAAGATTTTTATATCCATTAAGTAATATTGTCATCTATATACTACCATCACACTTCACTAAATGTACACTTAACTACTTTGTCGGTGACAATCCTTTGTGCATACTCATTTCTTCAAAAGTCCGTTTTTTTTAATGAAAGCACTAATATTATGAACATAAACTCAATAAAATATTCAATTCTAAAATGCTTAAGTGTGTTTAATCCGCTAAACAGTATATACTAGACAGAATAATATAAGACAGAACAATACAACATAAGATAGAACATTACTTGACAAACTTTTATGATAGACTATCCTAAATCATTGATCTGCCTCCAATTTTTCATCCTCAGAAACCAATTTTGCAAATCAAACAATATACAATTGAAGTTATCATATTTTGTCTTTCATCTTTCAACAAATCAAACACACCCTTGGTATGCTAAAATTACAGTAGAGTAGCAACTATACATTTATAGTTTTTAAAAATCACAGTAAAAAAAGCTCCAAATTAACATTGGTGATTTCCCTCACTCAACCAAACACACAGTCTATTAGGTGTTAGAATATGGACTAATGACTATATAAATCACTTCGCATTGTTCCAAGACTCGTGCTTGGGGGTTGTGGACTGTCAATATATCCTTAAGAGCACATATGCTCTCCAGAAGGGCTCAGGCACCCTCTCGAACGGCTCTTGAAGCCCTAGGCGCGTCCCTCTAAGGGCACCGTCTTGACAAGCTTATAGAAACATCTAGAAATTCTAGAGTGACTTAGGACCCAAGCTGCTTGGGGCTTAAGTCACCAAAATACAAGCCCAAAAAGGGCTATAAATACGAGCATTCTCAAAACATCACATAAAAAGTCTAAACCCTAAATTCTATTATTGTACTTTTGCAAGTACATGATCAATTAGACTTATAAGCTTTGCACCTTAAAGGAGAGTGTCTCATATGAGACTCTTAAAAATTTAACAAATGATAGAGAATAAGTACAATTTTTAGCTTCTTGTCCCCACACCAAGGGTCATGTACTTCCATATCATTACTATCAACCACTAAGAAAAAAGTGTATACATGATTCCACAAGTCTAGCCACTTTTTTAGGTTAAATCTACTATAACATTTAAGTCAGGAATGTGATTCATTCTTATAAATTATTTTGTGTTAATACTTTAATTGTAAGAGATGCAAAGTTCGAATACAAAGTAAATAAAACTTGATCATTGATTGTTCAGTCAGAGATCAAACATATAACGTCAAAAAAAAATATCATACATAGATATTCTTTTCTTTTTATTTTTATATACAAATATAGATATTCTTGATCATTCGACTTTAACTAAAAAAAAATTAAATGAACTAAAAATTATTAACTTGAGTCTATTTTATTTTATTTTTGTTGATAAGTCTATGTTTTTATTTAATCAACTATGTGTGTCTAATCACTTAGTTATATATTCCCATTATTTCACAATGAATATAATATTAAATATAAAAAATATTTTCTTTATTTCACAATAAATAGAATAATAAAAAATATGTTAAGGGCATCCACTTCTATTAATCTAATTCTTTTCACATAAATTAAAGACATTTAAATTAGTCAACTAGCTAGACTTTAAACAGCTTACTTAAAATACTAATGTAAACTGCTTTATGTACTCGAATCTGCTGGCTAGATGATAATCATCAAAGATTACATTGTTTGATTGTCACATCCAAATCTTCCATAACACATTATATTATAGGGATGGGTGAAGTTTTAAGGCCCACATGCATGTATTATTCCATAACATTATCAAAGTCCCACATTTTTAGCACAAAGATTTAAGGGATGATAGTTATTATAAAAGAGAACATAATAGGATGAAAATTTCTGCTTATAATGTAGAAAACTAGAATATTTATCTTGAATATCTATGAGTAGTAAGTCTTTCACGGGCATAATCCAAAATCAATATTATTTGGACATCCTTACATGAAATGAACAAAATACGACAAAAATAACTTGATCATATCAATTTAATTTAATTATTTTTTCACGGGCGTAATCTAAAATCAAAACTAACTGTGGTAAAATTCATATTAAACCAAACATTCCTAAAAATGTTTGAGGAAAACAAAATTATAATGACATGACACTAATTCACTTAGATTGATATGATGGTATTGACTTGAGATTTAACAGTTTGCTCCTTCTTAAGTTCGATTCTCTTTGTACCAATTAGGTGGGTTAATTTATCTTCTTAAAAAAATAGTAAAGACATGAAACTTGTTCTCGTATATATTAAGAAAAACTTGCAAAGTAGTAACTAATGTGTAATTTTTGTTTGAATATTACTACTACCTTGCTCGTTGAGTATAAATGTATTCAATTCTAATTTCTTCTCCCAAATAAATTATTAGTAATAATAAGAGTTTTCTTTTGTTTACTTAAGGAGAGTTATAATTATGAATTGAGTCTAATGCTGGATATGTAGTAGATGAGAAAGATGATGATCGTTATTGAAAGATAAGGCATTATGGAATCAACCAAACCCTAGCTTACCATAACTAGTCAAGAGGGAATAATAATAATTATAATATATTCTTTATCTCCCTCTTTATAACACTCTTTCTTCAAATGATCGTTATAAAATAGGGTACCAAGTAGTTTTTTTATGGAGGGTACCAACATAGTAGAAATGTCTATTATATCATATGATGCTTTTGCACTCTAATTTTGTTTAAGAAAATAAAACTCTTTAATATTTTTCATATATATGGAAAATAAAATGGCAATGTAATTGATGTATGTAATTTGTGTGTGACAATTACAAAATTGTATTTGTTCAGTAAATGTATTTAATGTTGAGTTTTCATGTTTCAAAACGAATTGATAATGTTAATAAGATATTTTTTATCGTTTTAGTGGAGATATTTACAAATCATTTATCAAAGAGGTTCTCACGCCGGCATCAGAAACCTTATATTTAAAAAAAAATCTAAAAACTTAAGTGTTCCATAACTAATATTTAAAAAAGAATAAAAAACATTTTTCTAGACAACCTAATATTTCAATAAAGTCTTATAATTAGGGGATAATAAAGTAGACAATATGTCTCATAAGTGTTCCAAAATTGAACTCATCTAGCCATAAGTGGATTTCATGAGTTGTCCACATTATAGTAGTGGAAGCATACCGTCCCAAATGAAATTGGGTCAACATATTTCATCATAACCATTTCATAATCAATGTGACCTTTTGGCTTGACCCAAGATGCATGTCGTGAAGGAATTGAATCCCACACAATAATTAGGAATACTCATCATGCTATGTTACCAATTTTTGGATAAGCATAAGGCTTACAAAAAATTATGAAGGAAAACAATTCAAAGTTCTAATAATTAACTTAAGTGATTGATGCCAATTCAAATCATAAATAAAATTACTAACTTAAATATAAGAAGAAGAAAATACAGAATGGTCACTTATAGTTATATTGTCTGAAGGAAACAGTCACTTCACCACTCATCCTCCATGGAAGTTTTGTACATCTACATCTCTTTCTATAGTGAAGTCATCATATCTATGCTGAAAAATCAGGCACTCAAGGACAGCGACCCATAAATATATATCACTCAATTTGAATATTTTTTTTATTTTATTTTACTTTCTCTTTGGTCTTTACCGTATGTGTTAATAGTCTCACATCGGATAGGAGATGATCTGACAACGTATTTATAAGTGATGACAATCCTCACCTCACAAATCGGTTTTGTGGGGTTTAGTTTGGTCCAACCACAATTTCTATATCTAACATGGTATCAGAGCCTCTTCAATATCCATTGGGCCACCTGCTATTATGTTTCTGCTATCAGGCCACCCACCATTTATGTCCACGAACCAAACTCAATTTGGTCGTGAGGGAGTATGTTAGAAGTCCAACATCGAATAGAAGATGGTCTGACGTGTTTATAAGTGGGATAATCGTCACCTCACATGCGGTTTTCTAGAGTTGTGTTAGGTCCAACCACATTTTTTAAGAATTTGGTTCTCAGGAGAATAGAGTCCCGATAATCCGAAGTTGAGTTAAAATGTAAATAAAATTTGATAGACGAGTCATAATTCAAACTTGGATTCTTTCGATTCGAACTATTTATTTTTAACTGAACCTCATAAACACTTGACATATAAAAGATGAGTTGCAAATTTTACAACACTCCTCTCTAAGTCACTAGTTTAAGTTTTCAGTATACTTTGTAAATAGTGTTATAAATTTCCCAGTAATGTATCAAAAGTTAGAAATCATAGCTATCGTAGGCAGCACACCTAAACTTGAGATCCTGTCATTTTATCAGGAAAACAAAGTTTACCAATTGGCACAATATTATTCAAGATCCTAGTAGGGTTCAAGTAGAATACAATAAAAGGTTGGAAGTACAACTAATTTAAATTAAAGGATTGAATAATACAATGCTAGTGATTTGTAGAACTAACTTGAGAGCATTTGTGCATCCAAAGAACAACTAATTACCTAACTCCTTTGAAGATTCAGTTATATCAATCGAAATGGATATGGAAGGAAATCCCATTCTAGTTAATTATGTTAACCACTCAAGATGATATAATCTAAAATGAGAAGCAAATATTGTTGTTGTCCTCATTGTCATGGTGCTGCAAATCTCGAGTTCAAATGTTACTAATAGGGATGACAACAAAAAAGTTGAATAATAATATTTGAAAACAAGATAATAGTCCTCTACAAGTTATTAACATTGTGGAGAGAGCATGATATGGGTAAATGTATAGAGTTAATATTGTGGAAAGCATGGCCCTCTACAAGTTATTAACATTGTGGAGAGAGCATGATATGGGTAAATGTATAGAGTTAATATTGTGGAAAGCATGGCCCTCTACAAGTTATTAACAAACAAGGCGTGACTTAAAAAGGTTAAAAGTGACAAAGAGAATGTGTCTACCTCTCAAAAAATATTTAAAGGTTCACCTTTACCATTTTAGTTAGAAATAATTTTATAAAAATAAAAATTGAGAATTAAAATAATATTTTATTAAAACTTACGAAGAAATAAAATGATAAGAGGGTCCACTGTTGGACCGGGTCCATATTAGATAACCTCATAAAGAAAGATGATACTTTCTTATAAACTTCTAAAGAAAACACCACATGATTTGAGTTCAATTTCACTCAGACAGTCAGTCAGACTAACATAATGTCGATTAAATAAGTCATATATTAAAAAATGATCAGACTTCAAAAGAATTTATCAACTCATATTCTAAATCAATTTTATAAGGATGAAATAGACATCATCTAAAACCTAATACATAATAATCAAAAAGACCATTCAAAAACAACAAGCATCCACCGAATATAATCAAGATTATGACACCAGAACTTCCATAGGTGGTGGGGGTTGAGAGAAGACCAAAATATCTTAAGACCCCTGTTATAGGATTATGAGGCACATAAATTAAGTAATCACTAACCGATATACATTTATATTGAAACAACCCTATTATAGTTCTCATGTGGATATCCATTCATTCTCCAAACTAAGTATGTAACTGAATAAAAATGTATTATTAATTCAGTCATGAGTTCCTAAAACATCAGTAGTGAGAAAGAGGGAGAAATTTTGCTTTACCATGATTAAGACAGTGTTTGGCCAAGACGAAGCATGAATAAACGTTGAACTACATGTTTGGCGTATGCCGCCTAAGTCATGAACGACAAGACAACTCCGTTTTTCCCATCCTAGAGGACTAGAACAACCGACGGGACATGGAAAAGATGCATCAATCTTACTCTTCCATGACAAAGACAATGTTTGGCCAAGACGAATATTGAACAAATGTTGAGCTGCATATTTGGCATGTGCCTTCCCAAGTCAAGAACAACAATATTTCCCCCTCTTTTCCACCAAATCTCCACCAAATTCATCAAAAAGATCCGAATTTATTAAAAAAATTGATGAAAACGACTTAAATTGATGAAAATGGGGGAGATTTGGGGGAGCAGCTTGTTGAAAATGGTTGGAAGTGCCTGAGCGCGCCCCAGACACTCCCCAGTCATGACCCATCAAGGTGCTGCCCCTATATATGGGTGATGTGCCATTTCTAGTTTTATAGAAAAAAATGTCAATTTTCCCTACAGGCATAAAGTCTCGAAAAAGTGACCTAGAGGTTGAATTTTTTCACGATTTTTTGCAGGCATGTTTAGGACATAAAAAAAAACATTTCCCACAAAAAATTAGAATATTCTGACAAGGGACGGATTAAATATGAATTTTTGACGCGCCAAAAGCTCAAGAAACCAAAACATCAAAATATCGACCTAGAAATCGAATTTTGAGCTGTTTTTTTGCAGACACCTCAGTAAAAATACATATAGAAGATCTGCCAAATTTTGTTCCCAAAATATTCAGGCATGTTTAGGACATCATAAAGACCTCACCGAGAAATTTTGGCATTTTTGTACAAGGGATGAGTTAATTACGAATATTTTAAGCGTCAATAGCCGAAAAAACAAATCCCCCGTTTACCTCCCGAATTGCAAAACATCACGGGTCGCCTTGCCGTGGCTTGCATGGGCACGGGAAGGTCGAGTCCCACTCATGAAATAAAATTTCAATCGGTATGACATTAATAATACGGGCGTGCGCGTGCCAAATTTTGTTCATGGGTTGAAACTTTTGTTCACGACTAGGACTCGGCCTTCCCGTGCCCATGCCAAACCAGGGCAAGGTCGGAAGGCGGCATTCGT
>Ga0315913_1001767_pt1 | contig 24499 bp, 12 predicted proteins | sample MpolsnodulesMG_FD_207736 | JGI IMG/M metagenome (GOLD analysis project Ga0315913, IMG submission 207736) | Medicago polymorpha root nodule microbial communities from Los Angeles, California, United States - small nodules | ecosystem: Host-associated > Plants > Roots > Nodule | place: USA...
AAGGTGTCTTTTAACAAGTTATTCTATGAGCATTTGTTAAAAGACACCAACTAATTTTTATGAAGATGTCTTTTAGCAAAATTATAACCAAAAAGTGAAAATCACACATTGAGGTGTGGATTGCTAAAAGACACCTTCATGGGTGGCTTTTAGCAAAACCCTTGATGTATTATGCACTAAAGCTAGTAATGTGATGCAACCGTGTGATTTCAACCCACCATGGCCTTGTATGAGCATGGAACTTTGCCACCACACTTCACCTTGTTCATCTAATGTACCATTGCTCTTAGAAATATAGTTCAATTCAATATCTAAAAGAATCAAATTTTAGTTCAACTAGATTTGTATTTTAATCCCGAAAGAATAACTGGATTGTTCAGTTTGATCATCAATTACTGGCATTTCACATGGCAAAGGCCAATCCTTTCCCACCATGGGAAAGTTGGATTCAATGATTTGATTAAGTGAAGAACATATTCTTAACATGCTCTCTCAACACTAGATTTTTCTTCACACTATCTTCCAACAATTTTAAAAATTCTGAAAATTAATTTCCAGAAATTTAAAAAATCGAAAAAATAGAAGGAAAAAAATCAGATAAGTTTTTTTAAAAAAAAAATATTCTGTAGTTCATTTATTGAATGTTAGAAAAAATTTGAAAAATCGATTTTTTTTTTCAATAAAAATAAAATTCTTGAAACTAAGATAAGTTTATATTTTTCTAAAAAGAATATATTTTTTAATTTTGTAATAAAATAAGATATTCTGAAAAATAAAAATAAAAATCCTAAAAAAAATTATTTTGAAATTAAAGTTTTTTATTTTCTAACAAAATAAAATTCTGGAAAATAAGTTTTTTATTTTCAAAAAATATTATCTAATTTTTTGTTTTTATACTAAAAAAAATAAAAAAGTTTTATTTTGAAAAAAGTTTTTTAAAATGTTTGAAAAAGAAAATCTGAACTTTTTTTAATTTGGAATGGTGGTAAAAGTGTGTACAAAAATCTAGTGTGGAGTGAGTATGATAAAATTGTTATATTGATTTGATCTAATGGTTAAATATCAACTTTTCCATGGTGGAAAAGGATTGATCTTTCCCATGTGAAATGCCACCTTACTTATGTCCTACGAATTATTCAGACTAATTAAATTGGTTTCATATAGTACCTGTTATGACCAATTGAATTCTACCATTCAAACCTTGTCCTATGTGATCATTCAGTTTAAGATACTCTGGTGGAAACATAAACATCATTTTGTAACTATAAGCAATTAACATAGTGAATGATACGCGTTCTATAAATTAGCATAAACTTAAAAGTTCAACTTAAGAGGCATTGGATATATGCTTGCTTGCAATATCATTATTATGAGCTGCTGCTGAATTACATTTTATGTATCTTCTTCTAAGCTTAAATAAGCACGAAAGGGACACTATAAATAGTCCCACATTGACAGAAAAACTAGTATGGGAGTGTTTATAGTTGTCAAGGTGCCCACATAGTTCACATGTTATGGTGGGGATTCATGTGGTTCCATTCTTTAACATCTTTTAAAATTCATGTGGTTCCATGCTTTAGCATCTTTTATCATTTTATCTAATAAATCAAATTTGTTATGGCTAACTTAGTGTCTTTTATTTTCATTGTTTAGAAAGTAATATCTTTTATGCAACCAAACTCATTCTTTTATCTAATAAATCAAATTTGTTATGTCTAACTTAGTGTCTTTTATTTTCCATTGTTTAAAATGTAAGATTTTTTTATGCAACCAAACTCAAGTTATTTCATTCGTAATAATCAATGTTTAAAAAATAGATTGGTCATTGATTCGATAATGTTATTGAATCATTAATTGAACTACATGATTGATTTAGATAAAATCTGATGACTTGGTCGTATGTCTCAGACTCTTTAAAAAAATTGTATTTGTATTAAATCGGATGGCTCAGTTTCAAAAACTTCTAAAAATACTCATGTCGAGTGTATAATTATATTGTGAAAAAAACATAATACATATCTTATCTAAATATAAAAAATTGAAAAATTGTTTGCCGCCTACGTTTTCTCGAGAACTTTCCACATCTCTCATTCAGCTTCCAATTGCACTTCTAGCTTTCACCCGTGTTTCATTCTTCTTTTCTCTTTCAATCACCAAATTTCTTCCATATGTTATGCCCTCTGAGTTCAATTACACATGTAAGCAAAGCTAACTCATAGTACAAATTATTTTGGGTTGAAATTTGAGTTAATGCTCCAAGAAAGGAGAGGTTTACCCATCCATTGGTAGTTGCTAATTGAGACTCTTCGAGGTAAATAAACAATTTATATGTCAAACAATATATCTTTCAACAAATGACGACTGATTTAGAAATTAATTTTAGAGATAAGAGTATATATTAGGGGATTTTATGGTTACCTATAGTTAGAAAAGTTCTAGAATGATTTTTCTATATCCGAAAATGTTGAAAATACAGAGGATACTCTATTGAAATTTCAGTAAATATCATTTTGAAATAAAAAGTCGAGTTCGAAATTTATAATTATGGTTTGTCAAGTTTTGTCAATAGTGAGGATGCCACCCAACACTAGGATCTCCACTAGAACGAAAGTTAGTCCCGTGCAGGTTACTTCCCAACCTTAAGACCCTAATCAAAGAGCTCATTGTTCAACTCGTACTCATGGTCGAATTAAAGGACAAATATTATTCATCTCGACAAACGTGGCTTGGTTGCGGGAGTAACTAACGATGAGGTGCCTAGAGCAGGACAAATATTATTAATTTCTACGATACATTATGAGATGTTGTCCATTCTAAGTAATTACAATATATAATAACAAATAATATTAGAAGGTATAAATGAATATTTGTTCTGGATTGAGGGAATTCTGGATTCACACACTCATAACATCAATGGATGGTCGTCAAGATGAGACGGTCTAACAAAATACAGTTTATAATATTTGTTCTAAAATTCAAGAAAACTGACATTTAATCTAGATAATTAAATCTTAATCAAACGGATGATGTCATGAATGCGTAAATGCATAGAATCTCCAATTGTAGAGAATTCAAATCTTGTTGTCAAATAGACATTAAAAAGCTGGATGCCATGTTCCAAATTGTTCATGGACTTTTTGTAAACGCTGGTAAAAATAGTTCATTTCAGAATGCACATAATTTTAGTTCACAGAGTTGTGATGCCCTATACAATAATGTTGCTGCATTCAATTTCATATATTAACAAACTTTGAACATGTTGTAAACAGGATGGAGTATTAACCAAAGTGAGATTGGATATCTTAGCTGCTCCTTATGGAACTTTTACCACCACACTTCACCTTATTCATCTAATGTATCATTGTCTCCTCGAAATTTAGTTGAGTTCAATATTTAAAAGAAGAAAATTTTCATCCCAACTGCATAACTGGATTGTTCAGTTCGACCATCAAATTACTTATGTCATGCGAATTATTTAGACTAATTAAATTGGTTAAAAATAGTACTTGTTATGACTACATCAGTGATGTTGGTTCCAAAAATTAGACTAATTAAATTTGGTTTTGTATTTAGTGTTGTTTGATTAAACTGTTGAGAATGTAAATGCTCATATAGATCATGGTATTTGAAAATAACAAAAAATAAACTAATGTGAGAAGTTAAGAGAAAAACTTTTAGAGATGATCAATTGAATTCTACCATTCAAACCTTGTCCCTTATGATCATTCAGTTTAAGATACTTTTGTGGAAACACAAATATCTTTTTGTAAATATGAGCAATTAACATAATTAATGATACGTATTCTATAAAATTGGCATAAGCTTAAAGAGTTCAATTTATAAGAGGCGTTGTTTTTTGTATGATACTGTTTATAAAAATCAAGGTGCAGACATGCTATTAACTTTGAAATGTGGTATTTATGGGAATTAATTCAATGCAATAATAGGTCAAGAATACTACAATTAAATGCTTTTTTGTCTTCCGGAAGTCTTAACTCAACTCACAAAATGCCGAAATTGTTAGGCCGGATGCCATGACCAGGGTTCGAACCCCGGTCCCTCCACTTGTGTGTGTCAATTTATAATGGTTTTGTCATTTCGTGTATCTACCAAAAAAAAGGCTTTTTTGCCATTAAATCTGCTTCTTTTATTTTTGACAAAAATTTAATTTAACTTTTTTTAAAGGAAAAATGTATGCTTATAAATTTCATTAATAATAAGAGAGTTTATAGAGCGAGGTATACGATAATAAATATTGGGAGTAGCAGATAATGAGGCAACCCCAGCAAGGGTGTGAGTCACCTCATTTGTTTGTCGCCTGTTGAACTCGACCTTAGATTTTTAGAAGTGTGTATTGAAAAGACTCTGACATGCTGAAATCACTTGTCCAAATTCAGTAACATCAACCTAACAATGGTGGAAGGCATCTGTTGCTATTTTTTGAATCCAAGGCAAATCGACTTTGTCAAAATTGCATGTCACTTAGTCATGGTAAGGCGTGGAATAAGCCTAGAGCTTGTTTTATCGGTGTTGTTGCTGTCGTTGATTATTGCGAACGAAAGTTGTTGATGTGTTATGTCTAACTTGGAATCTTTTATTTTCATAGTTTAAAAATTGATTTTATTCATGATATTTCATTCTCATGCTAGCATACTCATGATATTTCATTCATAATAATCAATGTTTTAAAAATTCGCTTGGTCATTAACTAACTAGATAAGGTTATTGAATCGAAGGTTTATTGATCGAACCATTAAATCATTGGTCGAATTGAATGATTGAATTGGACAAAATCAGATGACTTTGTCATATGACTCATCTCTCTAAAACAACTGTATTTGTTGTATTAAATCATATGGCTCGGTTTCAAGAACTCACCTAAATGACATGCACCTAAGGAGAAAGAAAGTCAATTAAGTCTGTATTTGTGTTTATACTTAAATGGAATTTAAGCCTGACATATGGGTATAAGAGAGAGAAAACCTTAATCTGAATAAGGTCAGGATGATCTTTGTATTCACCTGAAACTTGTTCATGGAGTTTTGGACAATACAAGTGGAATGAAGTTATCATGGCAGAAAGTGGGAAGCATACAAACGATAAGAGGTTCAAGTCTTTCGCTATTTCTAATGCTTGACTTGCAAAAGGATGAACAACCAATGCTAAAACTGGTGAGGATGTTGAAGTTGAACACAAGGAGCACAACGACTTGCAAAAAGATGGTATGGATTGAGCCGTCGCCAATTCCATTTCCAAAACAAAATCGTGTGGTAAGCTTGTTTGTTTATTGGAGGGAGGAAAGTGCAGTTTATGGATGAAGGAAGAGACTCAAGTAATTTGAGGGTGGCAGGGATAGGTGCATAAATGGTGGGGAAGATGCAAGTGACATGAATGTGGTGATGGAGATGAATTAGTCTCTTGCAAAACTCAATAATAGAACTTTGGTGGCTTAATACAGGAATTGAAACTACTGCTATATGAGTTGCTTTAGCCATGGAATTGCAATATCAGTTCTGGCTTCTATCTATTTTTTTCCCTTATAGTTCTAGCAATTCAACTTTGGTTATTCTCATGAGTTTACCGAATTTCCACATGAAAATTAGTTGTTAGAATTGAATACTAGGCCCCAATATCCCATCCATAGATTATAATATAGGTTGACATTAGGTCACTAAAAGATGCATTAATTTGACATTGTTGATCTCTGTGTCTTGGTTAAATATTGTTATGGTCTTGTGATATTATATTATGTTATATGGTATTTAAGATTGTAGAAACTCTATTTTAAAAGCATGTTTCAATGTAATAAACTTTAAGTTATTGGAAGAGCATGAAGTAATTTTAATTTAAAGTTGGAATTTCTAGCCTTTCTCTACAAACATGATTTCTACACTCATATTTATTGTTAAACTCAAATTCACATTAGCATAACCTAACATAAAATTTCACTACCTAGCTTGAAGGCTAGAACCAAACACACTTGTGAAGTGTTACTTGTTGATTTTTCTGTATTTCAAATCCCTAACTGTGCAAATTGAAATTCAAATATGAAAGTATATTGGAATGTGATTATAAGCTGTAAATTCAAATTTGACAAACAAAGAAGTGATGTGTGTACCAAACCCTCCATTTATCCCCAAAAACATTGCAAATAATTAAGGTTTGGTTTTCTATTACTCTTGGCATGAAACATGGCTTGAAGGTGGAAGTCACCAAAAGATCCATTTGAAGAAAGCATTTGATATATGTATTGTTTGCTTTAGCTTATATGTAATTCTGATTCCAGTGACTTGCATGGTAGTGTATACTAGAAGAAATACCCTCTATATTGTTATTATACTACAAGAAAATATTGCATTACTAGAAAATTGATATTGTTTTCATGAATGATTCTAATTCCTAAAGAGAGGCAAGAAATTGTATCACTTTTGAGTATTCCTAACTTGCAACAATTCATTCAGGTCACATGGGCTAGTAGTAGTACATGTAAATTCATTCTCTAGCCAATTGCTTTCTGCTATTTTGAAATCCCCCACTTGTTATTCCAAATCCTCAGCAACCATTGTAGTTTTCAAGTTCAAGGAATCATAATTTATGAGGTAACCATCATAAGCACTTATGCCAAACTCATTGTTATCTAAAGACTGAAATTGACCAGTAGTGTATTCCAAAGGCGGAGGCATAATATTTGGCATATTTGTTGATTCTGAAGAAGACATATGCATAAACCATTGTTATGCTCAAAATCTGAGTTTATCTCATAAAGATTCTTATTAGGGACTTTTGTTGGTATAGTCACAATTGATGAATAATGCTATTGTAGAGGATTCAAACCATTCGTAAACACTACTAAGACTGAGTTATGTATTTGTTGCCCCACTTCGAGTGGAGTTCAAAAATCAAAAACTTTTTTCTGAGGTTAAGTTTTCTCTCTTTATGTCAAACTTTAAGTAGTTTAGCAATCTTATTCTCACTACTACAAGATATACATTTAACATTAGGGGGGTTTTAGTTTTCACATCAGCACGAAAAATATCTGAAGGGAAATATACACATCGTGAGTTTTTACATCAGTTGACATAAGCACATGAAGGGAATTCCTAATAGCATATAACATTTACATCAGTGCATAACTGAAATGAAGGGAAAAACACGCGGTGGCATTTTCGCAATTTGAGTGAAAACTTTAGCTAACTTATTTTCACATCAGTGGGTGAGAACTGCCTGAGGTAAAAACAAATTTTCACCTTTACCTTATCCCTTTCTCTATCGTAATCCACACTTTTCTTCCTTCCTCACCGTCCAAAACACCATCATGAAACCAAAATCTTTGATTCCATTCCTTAGTTCTCAATACATTCCTCCAATCTTCATTCCAATCTTCACGATGGAAGATTGAAACCAAAAACTTCCATTCCATTCCAGGGTGAGTTCTCTCTCTCTCTCTAATCGTGAGTTCTCTCTCTCTCTCATCCCTCTATAATTTTACTTTGTATCAGAAGAGTTGTCTGCTTCTTTGTGCTATTCTTTAAATTTCATTTTTCTTTCTTTAACTTGCATATTCTACCACAATTCTGACTAGGTGAAATAAACATATCTTACTATAAGCTAACCTAGGTGAAATAAACATATCTTCCATTTCTTCTTCATCCAGATTGCATGTTCGTTTTCTTTGCCTTGAAACTTAATAGTCACTTACTCACTTACGATCAAGTATTTTGTCAGACATCTAGGATTTGTCTTTAAGTATCTTGTCTAGGTTGTTTAGCATTATTTATTATGACTACTAAAGTATATTTGGCATCTAGGCTATTAGTCATTTATGTATAAGTATTTCGTAGACTTTAAACTTTGAGTCATTTATGATTATATGCAATGTATAACATATATTTAGCATTATGTTTGTTTTGGTAGAATCCATCGACTTTGATTGCGATTTTACCATTTTCGATTTTGCTACCTTATATCGATTCTACAAAAGTAGTTGAGTAAAATCCTTAGATTTTGATTGCGATTTTACAGTTTTCAATTTTGTTATTCCCTTTTGACTTGAAGCAAAGTTTCGATTTTGACAATTTTGACTGAGACGTCGATGCCAATAATAATTTTAAAAAATTGTATAATTGAATGTAACTATATGTATCCGTATCATGTTCGTTTAAACAGTTGACACATGTTAGACATTAACATGTCTTTAATATGAAGTGTGAGTATTACATTCCATTGTCATCACCCGGGAACATTTAGAGGTCGATATCTTCATTGAATAGCATCTTATCTCATTTCCGGAAGAAACCAAAAATATACAGGTAAGAAACAAAAAATTAATATACTATAGTTTAAACTATAGTATATTAATTTGTTGTCATTTTTTTTTTTGAAGAGACTAAAATAGAAAATATTACTCAATCAAAATGTTCCTCCTAGCACAAGGTGTATCAGGAAAAGAACAAGAGTCACAAACATATTTACAGAAAAATGGAAACAAAAAAATCAGAAACTAAAAAACAGAGAAAGAAATAGCATTAGCATATGTCCAGCATAGTGACCGGATTAAGCCACCAACCATGGTAGTTGATAGAGAGATTAGGAAGTTTCGCTTTCAATCAATATAAAAAAGAGACTTAATCTTATCAACAATCTGATATGTTGGACATTCTTTATCATTAGTCACTCTTTGTGATTATTGGAACCAAAAGGTTAAATATATTACTATTGCTGAAATTTGAGTAATTGTAGTCTTTTCAATCAAATAATAGACTCAAAGAATAGAAATTGATTGTTTACTACAAGATCATTGAATATGTTAGAATGACAACAAGAAAAGTGGAGATGAGAAAATGGAATTCAACATCCTGCTTTTTTTTTTCATTGAAAATTGGATGGACTTGTACCATTTTAAAAATGTACAGGTAAGAATAATCACTCTGTCAATTTATGATGGATTGACATATTAATTTGCCCTTATAAAATTTGAATTTATTATATAATTAAAATTATATAACATTTTATAAAACCTAAGCTTTAGACATGAAAGAATCTTTAGAAGTTGGAACTATTAAAATGTTTATTTAAGTACTTGAAGAGAGAAAGATGGATAGTTATGAAAATGATAGTGTTTCCACTTTCTTACCATAGGTGAGAAAAAATAATAGTGTTTCCAATATGAGTGGGATCGATAATTTTTTTTCTCAAGAGTCTAGCGGTGTAACTTACACATGCAAAATATTTAAAGTGGAGAATCGTATATTCGAATCAGTGCCCATACATATTAAATGTTCTTGCAACTATCATGCACATACACATTCTAAACATTTGTCCAAAGAATCCAAGTGTTTTTGAACAAAAAAATTGATACCACAACATTAAGAAGAAATTATTTGGAATTAATAGCCAAAAACCAAAAGTGCTGCAACCTTCTATCATGGCTCAAGCTCAAAAATCATTTCATTGGTATCTACGATCCGATAAATTTAAGTAGAAAAAAATGCCGATCGAAACTTCCATCGAAAACTATCTTATGATAATTTGGAGCTTTTCCAGCAATTTGGGGGGCTAAACAGCAGCTACAATAACACTTTGCACCTTGCAAGCCCAGCCCATGTCCCTTTTGGCTCAAATTCCATAATTAATTATCATCATACTACAATGTTCTTAATATTAATTTGTCCAGCAATAATGCAATTGCAGTGTTGATGATTGTGACAAAAATTAGTGCATGTAATTTGAACAGGAAAATTGCCAAGTATACAAGCATGATCCATTACATAAGAAGTTTGTTTGGGAAAGTTAGAGCAAGAAATTAACAAATGCAGGGTCCATAAGATGATATTTAAATTAGAACCAGGATAATGACAATGTGGTCACAATGATAATGACCGAAATCAGCACATTGATGATAAATATGACTAGGATTATTTATTTTGATGATATGGTTAAAGCGTGATCATTGATAATTAATTATGAAGATAACTACAAAGGCTGAGATCACATCATTGACTTATTGATGACAAACAGAATGTGCATGCAGTTAAAATTTAGCTTTGATAACAGGCAGAGTTGGGTGAAAACATATAAAGTGTCATATTAGGCTCATATTTTTTGTTTTAATTTATGTCTAGCTTATATTGAACTAAACTGAATCAATCTCAAGTTATAAAGTACTAATTCTCTTGGCCCAACAAAAGATGGGGGGTGGTTATATAAGAACATGTGCCCTTAAGTTCTATGAGTATAGTATTGCCAAGATTTCTGAATTTATTGTTTTTGTGATTGGAAAAGTACATTTTAAAAAGGAATTTATTTATCAACCGCCTTTAAGGTAAAACAACTTGGTTCAAAATGTACAATTATCTACTGCTCTGTAGATAATCATTCAAGAATTAACACCTTCATTATGGTATAAAAATATCATTTAAATATGGTGCGAATACCACTCGAAAACGAAGAGACAGAAGGAGAAGAAAAGGAGGAGAATGACTCATCAACACAAGTGAAAGGGAGAAGGGAGAAGAGAAGAATTCGAAGTATAAGAATAATTTTCAGTGTGTGGAATCAGGTAGGCGAGCTCTCCTTTTATAGGGAGATTTCGTAATAAAACCGGAGTAACTTAATTAGTAAGAAACTTAATAATTAAGCAAACTAAAGAATTAAGCAAAACTTAAAAAATAAACAAACCCACGGAACGGTTTCATGCGAGCAAATATGTCTGCAATTTGCAAGGTATTATGTTGGATCGGATTTAACAAAACTTATTCATTAAGAAAGCGTTTTTCGAATAATGATTAAATTAAAAAAAATTAACATTTTCAAATGATAAGAAAAAAAATTACCCAAACCCAGGCTGGATGGACGGCAGTGGCGTCACACGTGTGATATATATTTTTCTTAAGCGCTCACTCGTTTACAAAAATGGGATACTCCAAGGGTCCTTTGGAAGTGATCTCCTCTTATATAAACACTACTAATGTTTGTTGAAAACATTTTTATCAATCCACACAACACTAGTTTGTATTTACTCTTCCAACTTCAACTCATTTAACTAGTGTTCCAACAAAACCTCGACGGATAACGAGTTTGGGAAGGCAAAACCCACTCACTCCGTGTTGTCATACCTATTGATAAGTCCATCCAATTAATTTTCGGAGAATTAACATAATTAATGATACGCGTTTTATAAAATTTAAACTTAAAAGTTTAACTTCTAAGAGGCATTGGATAAATACTTGCTTGCAACATCATCACAATGAGTTGCTCTTGAATTATTCTTTTAAAGCTTAAAGAAGCAAGAAAGGGACAGAAAAAACTAGTGCGACATTGTTTATAATTCTCAACATGCTCATTCATAATAAATACTTAAAAATGAAATTTCATAAATGAAGAAGCAATTTATGGAATATGTTTCACCATTATATCTATTAATTTAATTTTTTACACAAACATACTCATGGTATTTCATTAATTATAATTAATATTTTAAAAATTGGATCGGTCATCAACCTATAAGATTACTGGGTCATTAGTTTTTATGTTGAACCCTTGAATCATTGATAGCAAGCCAGGTTAGGTGAAAACATATATAATGTCATATTAGGCTTTTATAAAATTATATAAATTTAGATTTGACAAATACTTCATAACATTTCATTATTTTGACTTTTATCTTTCAAATTTATCATCAAACAATGAATTTTAATACAAGAGTTTGAATTGACCGCTAAAACTGCATTATTTCACCCAAATACACTTTAATCATCAATATGACAAAAACTTTAGTTTTTTTTTTACAAGAATGTTTGTATGTTATGTTGTCTTTAGTATCGCAAAATAGATTGGGAGTTTAGAATTCGTCATTCATATCATGAAGTTGATATATGTGCGGATGTTATTTAGGTGATAGATCTGAAGTCAAAATTTCCTAGCAAGGGGTGTGACTTGTGGGGAGTAATCTTCTATGATTTTTTATGAGCAACGACTTACTGCTTAAATTTTTTTTCTTGTCTTTTCTTTTAGATGATTTTTTTTTAACAGCAAATTTTATTTAACAATCAGATCTCTACTCAAGACGAACAGAGACCGGTGAAACAAATAATACAAACTAAAGACGTCGTATATAGGTGGAACACCTGATAATAAACACCCCAAAAAAAACCTGAGGACAACGCCCACCAAACTCTTAGATGATAAATATGAAGTTTCTACTTTCCGTTTAATTATTTTATTTTATTGTTTCCTTTATCAAAACTTTGTCTCTCTTAAAAAAAAAACAATAATATTGAAACCGTCCAACTCTTAATGCATATATTTAACATCTTATTTTATCGCTATCTTTCATTTTCAATCAAATCACGAACATATTACATATATCATTGTGTTTTTGCAATTTTTCTCTATGTTTGAAAGGTGTATACACCCTATGATGGATGTAGACTAAATATTTTCCTTAAAAAGGTTGTCTTTAGTATATGCTAAAAAAAACGTTACTTAGTGAGTTGATTGTTGTACTGTTAGAAACTATAGTTAGATCATCACTTTGCAACCACTCCATCAAATCTCAGGATTCATTGAACCCCGTCTTAATTAATATATGTTAGTTGATCAATCAATGATAGTTCGACCACACATCAAATATAGGAATTAATGGAATATATTGAAAGATCAACCTTTTCCAAATATAGTTGATTTAATACATGGCACTTATAATTTTCTTCTTGAAAATGTTCCTTCCATTGCCACATAGTCACAATAGAGATGATATGAAGGATGCATTTAGACATAACATGAATAAGTGGTCAACAAATTATTTTTTTGGAGTCAAAAGTAGCCAGAATTTCTTCTCACTTAATCAGTGATCTTTCCTAGGTTGTTCTAAATACATGATTGCGTAATAGTTTTTTGATAAAGATTTATAACATTAATTAAACAAGATGAAATGTTGAATCCTATGGATTTGTTTAGTTTGTAGATAGATATCATATTTGGACTATATTGAGGTGATTAGAATAGAGCCACGTATTGTATTAGTATAATGTGGTGGTACTTAATGTTTTGGCTTCATTTATAATCATAATGATAATGATAGTGGATATTATATTTTTTTTTTTGAAAAAGTATTTTGTTTTTTATCATATAGAAGAAAACATAGCACAGTTCCAAGTTTTAAGAAATGACACGTTTATGGTAATAGGTAATGTTTCTTTTTTAAACTAAGGTGTATCATCCTTACATATATAGGCTAATCATTCAAAGTAGTCGATATCTATTTAATAAGTTGATCTCTTTCAATAAAATACTTTTCATGTGTATAAGATTGAACTCTTGAATATATGTCTAAGGAGACTTAAATATCTACCATTTATATCGCATTATATTGGTAATGGTTATCTTAATTTTTGGTTATTTGACATCTAAACTTTTTTTTTCTTTTGAGAGGTAAACTTTTATAACCTAATAACATGAGATATCGATAAAGGATATTTTAGCAAATTTTGGAGCTTGATATACTCGTACACCTAATTACTTATTAATCTATTTTGGGTTAAGGTAAACTTTGCAAAAAGTTTTATTCTAAGGGAAACTTATATGTAATTTGAACCTTTAATTTTTATTTTTTTAAGGAATTCGAACCTTTAATTTTATTAAAGGTGAGTGTGTTATAATATATGATTAGGACTTTAAGCAATGTAAGTCATTTTGATATAACGAAACTGCAACAGCAGTTTGTCTAAACTAAGCAATTGAGCTCAAATGGTAAAAGAGCTTCATCAAAGACGGATCGTTTGGAAGATCCTGAGTTCGATTCTTGGATGAACAATTTTTGGCCACGTTATCCTTACTTTACGGTCGAACTCCGATTACTAAGACTCCTTTTTCATAAGAACCGGAGGGTTAACACAACAAAAAAAACAGGACAGGAGGGTTAACGTCAAAAAAAAATAGTAGTTCGCCTGTCAGTGTTATGGGCTCAAACAAATTTTTTTTTTTTTTTTCTATTCCTTCTAGTTACAATGTTCTGATCTCAAGTTTAATGACAATTTTTCTGCAGTATTATTCATTTTGAATTTTAGTGAAATACCATAGTTTGGATCTTAAAGTGTGCTTCGTTGGATTGAGGATGATAAGTGTCTATAAAGTATCACCGGTCTAATTCCCTACTAGTATGAGACTTTTTTTATATACAAAACACTTTTTTTTTAAAAGTATATTTAACTAAAAACATTGGACTATAAATCATAAAAAGTCTTGTATGCCTATCGAACCGACCTACTTAAGAATTATGAATAAGATATTTTTTATTACTATTATTATATTACATTTTGCACTTTTGATTAAATTATGAATTTGTTATTAATATTCTTTTTTTAGTATATCTACATTAATTTTTCATATATTAGATGTATTATTATAAATTAGAATTGAAATATGATGTCATATATATAGTCAAATTATCTAAAATGTCATATTAAATATTAAAATAGGATTTAATCTCATTTATCTCGTAGTTTTTTTAGGCAAAAGGAAAATTATATTAAATGAAAATAAAGAGATACAATGATTGCAGGCGTTAGACTTGACCCAGGTATAAGCCAAACGGAAATACATCGTGACAAATCGGATCAAATGGACCAACCCTAAATTATTATAACAAAATACACTCTGCATGTGCACAACCCAACGAACACATGTACGGGCATGAAACCAAGTAACACAAAATATGAAGAGTAAACATCTACAAAGAACTTTAGGGTTTAAATGCGGTGAATAGATCAACTGCAAAAAACATTTATCTAGTTGTTCACTTGTCTATTTAAACATAAAAATGATTTCTTATTTAAATATGTTCGTAAGAAATATGTTTTTAAACAGACTGATATTTCATAATTGACATTCAAAAGTTCATCACATGCCAAAAAAGTAAGCCTGCCACAAAGTACAAATAGATTTTAGCCGTAAATTTTTTCGTGTAGACTTAAGAATTACAAAGTTTAACTCAACTCAACTTACTTCAACCCCTAGTTAACACAAGTACAACACAACTTGAAAAGCGATTCTACTTCTGACACTACATAACAATTTTGAGAAATTATGTCCTTTTTTATAAGAAGTTCTCAATATTCTCTCTTGCATCACCTTTTTTTTCACCAAAATATCTTATAATTAATTACTTCATCTATCTCTGTCAGGAATGGGGAAAATTAAGAGGCGGGTGATAGTCTTAATAAGCATGAAGGTAATGTTAGATAAATTATACAAAACTGATTCAAAAAGAAAATTATACAAATTATTGACAAAATACATCTAACCAAATTATCCAATTTTCTAAACTTATGTGAATTTTATGTATAAAGACAAAGTAGTATATTCTAAAAATCATTGTGCAATTATTAAAGCTTGTCAATCCATTGTTCAGAGTTTGAGTCAGGTTAGTATCTTTGGAGGTCTTTCATATCTTAAATTTAAATACCATATCCTCTCACCCTAAATTTTCTTAAAAAAGAATAAATAAATAATTTCATTAAACTACCTTTCAAATTTACTCTTAGTATATCTATCACTTTTTATGTGTCTGAAATTATTATTATTTATTGAGTTAATATATGTTTTATCCCTATAAATATATTAACTTTGTTTCTAGTCCTACAAAAAAAATCTTAAAACTATAGTCACCGAATATACGATAAACCAAATAGACAGAAAAGTACTAGTATATTCAAGTCCACCAAATATTCTCTGAAAATTTCTTAACTATCTGACACATAGTACCTCTCCCCCAACCCTCTCTTTACGTTTTTGTTATAGCATATCCAAAATTAATTAACTCATCTAACTTCAAAAATCTTTATAGTACATTGTTATGGGAATAGTTACCTTAAAGTTCAAGGCATGACCAAATAAAGGACGTTTCCTAAATACCAAAAGTCAAAACAATTTCTGTTATGTGTTAGGTATAAAATCCGTCCTATTAATTAGTAGCCATCCATACATATCCATAGAAACTCTTTGTATGGTACCCATTTTCAAGGTTTAACTTGTTTGGCTGTAGAGTTTGTATTTACACTAAAGCTTAAATGCAAATGCATGGGCATGCAATAGTTCACTTGTGCACGTTTATCATATGGAAGTAATTTTCCCTTTAGAAAGTGTGACATATGACAAACCAAATCTCTTGTACTCCAGCCAGCAAGGTCTAAAATTCAGTTATCAAACTAAAAAATATGTGGTTTTCAAGGGTAGGTATAAGGTGCACAACCAAAATATAGTTTGTTGATGGTGGAGGAGTCAAACCCTAGTTTAGGGGTTGAAACTTTTAAGTTCATAGACCTTTTGGACTGATATGCAAAAAATGCTAGAGAGTTCAAAATGCATAATTTATAAGGGTATATTTGCATTTTTTAAGTTTAGGGGGTTCAGTTGGAACCCCTTCAAACCCCTACCTACGTCACTAGTTGACAATGTCACTACTATTGTTTATAACAAACTTTAAGAAAAGTGTGAATTTAAAGAAATTGTGAGTAGTTAAATTAATAATCATACGAAAAACATATAAGAAAATACACATAAATTTTCTACTGTTGTTCTTATGATCTCTTACTTTACCTATCCACCGCTTCTCGTCGTAGTCTGATACTTATACCCTATTTTGGATAATACCTCCCCTATTTTTGTACAAACTCGACGTGAATAAATTTTGCCGATTCAAAAAAAAAAACCTCCCCTATTTTTGTGAAGTTGACTTCGCGAGCATGCCATACTCTGGCCAACTAGTTACCTAGGCGACAACACAATCAAATACCCCATCTCAAGGTTGTGCTTTTCCACTATCATAGATCTAATTTTTGACCATTTTTTATCAGTTTCTAAACACTCAATGTGTATTTGGTTATGCGATGTTAAAAGTATTTCGAAAGAAATGACAATATAAAATTGATTTTGATTAAAATTGAATTCATGATAAAAAATATTTATGCTTTGATAATATTCATATAAATGAGTTGAATGATAAATTTTTGGCTAAAGATCTGTTTTAGAGGCAAAAGTTCTAAATTCCAGTGCAAAGTTAAAATCAAATATGAAGGCAAAATCAGATTTACTTTGGAGCAATGAAACATATCAAATCAATTATGCATCAACCAAATAATTGAGCTCAAATTATTAATTAATTTCATCAAATGACGAATTGTTAAATTGTACTTGAGTTTGATTCTTCTTCAAAAAAGAACCTGAGTTTGATTCATGAACGAAACAATTTTTTGTTAAACTTTATTTAGTTTTTGACCGAACTTTGAATCACCAAAGCCCCTTTTCCTTGAAAATCGGAAGGTTAACCGGGAAAAAAATTAAGTTATATATTTATAGAATCAATTTTACCCCCTTGTGAACCAAACTTATTTTGTACCAAAATACCATTTGTTTTTGGAAATAGATAATAAAGTATATATTACTACTATAGGAAAAATCATTGTCCTAAAGTTAACTATTTGTCTTTTTTGTATATGAGCCGTTAATGCCTACAAACAAATGTTCAAACCATTTATATATCTATTTTTTGGTTAAGTGCTACACAATTTGGTAGATAGGGGGTAACTCCTACTTTTGAGTGCCCATATGCTATCTTTAGACTATGAGACCAAGGAATGTAACCCTTTAATAATGAGAATTGAATGAAATGCTATATGCCAAACACACACCCCACATGTCAGAAGGCATGTTATAAAGTTTGGTTCATTCATTTTTCATTTTTCTGTTCAAATCAAAGGCAAGGTTGAGCAAACAAAGGATAGTGAACTGTGTGGCAAAGGTGATAGTAATTGAAAGGTTGAACAACTTATAAATATAATTAGATAAATATGATACAACTTGCTCACTAAGAAAACTATATTTAATTTTCATCTTTTTCCCCTATATATACGTTTATGTTCAATTGATTGTTCCCTTTAATATATATTTGGCCTCGTATTTTCATCAATTCACGATTTTAGTACTCAAATTTGTAGATTTTCACCACCTTTGAATTTAAAACTTATTTTTGCTGATGTGTCAATTTGATTAATGTGCTAGAAAGTCACATAGTATTGTGATGATATATGTAGATTAAATTGTATTATTTTTTATTTCTACAACAATTTTGTGACAATATTTAGGATAACTTTCTTTTTTCGTTCTCTTTATTGATAAAAAAATAATAGAGAAAAAAAGAAAGAAAGAAGGGCAACCCAATGCACTAAAGCTCCTGCATATGCAGGGTCCGGGAAGAGGTCCTACCATTCGGTGTATTGTATGTAGCCTTACCTGTTTTTTTACACAAGAGGTTATTTCCAGGACTTGAACTCGTGACCTTTCAGTCACATGACAACAACTTTACCAGTTGCGCCAAGGTTACCCCTCAGAAGAAAAAAAAAAGAAAGAAAGAAAGAGTAAAAACATAATTTAAATATGAGAGATAAAGTTGTCACAAAATAGTTGTACAAATATTATTTCTCTATTTTTTTTTAGGAAAAAAATTAAATTGTATTACTTATTTTGCATATCGTTAAAATATTATTTAAAAAACTAAAACTAAATGTATGTTTGATTTGCAAAACAGTAAATACTAGACAGGGCAGTACAAGACAGAACAGCACAACACAAGGTAGAACAATACATAACAAATTTTTATGGTATTGAATAATTTTTTGTCTTATACGATTTTTGGTGGACGAAATGATATTTTCGTATTTTAGACAACTTGTGTGTGGAACAAAAAGTTATGTGGTTTGGTGATTGACAAAAATTTCAGTTTTTATCATGTCTCTTGCCTCCAGTTTGTCTTATCTCTAAAACACTTTTACAAATAAAACATTGTACAACTGCCGTTGTTATGTTCTGTCTTTATTTTTTTTAACAAATCAAACGCAATAGTAGAAAAAAAAATGTAAATCTCTTCAAACATCAGATTTCCCAATAAATATGTATTGCTGCATAGTATCGATTATTTTATTTTTTGACAAATACATGGTATCAATTAGTGACTAGCCAATTTATTATTCAACATGACATATCATAAAAATAAGTCTAAAATTAACTTCATTGAAAAAATTCTAAACTTTTAAAATCCGAACACTATATTATTGGTTCCATATTTTCAACTACACGTTTCAAAGGGGGTGGAAAAAATAAGATCCATTCATAGGACTAATGAATATAAAGCTCTATGCTTATGTGGCAAGTGAGGACAAACTAAAAACAACTTGAAAGAATCATACTGTTAAATGGCAGGTTATGTATGTAGTATACATGACAATACTTAGGTAAATTTACAATTCACCAAGGGTGGTGCTTATTAATGGGGATTGGGGGGACAAAAGAAATTGACAATCTCAGATGGATGTTTTTCTTGTGCAACAATTGGAACCAATGATATCAATTGGACATAGTTTTATAGCTACAATTATTGTACACTAAAAAATACTGTGGTAATGAACTAATGATGTTGTAACAATCAATTTGATTGGTACATTTTTTGTGGAATGGAACAGTTTTTGTATTGAAAATAATATAGCACATATTTAGGAGAAAGTGACTATGACTTGTCTGTAGTGTTTTAACTATGGTAGGAAGGTGTTTGGCATTGTCAATGAAAAAAACTATGGTAGGAAGGAAACACATATGAAAGTGTCACAATTAGAGATGCCAAATTGTAGCTCAAGAGATGAGCCTCTCGTATTCGAGTCAGAGGATGTTTCAATAATGGAATAAGTAAAAATAATGGAGAAAGATTAATAAAAGCTATATAGTGAACTGACTTAATACTCTTTTTACATAATAATAAAATGTTTGATTATGACTCATATTCGCAGATAAATGAGTATAAGCTCGAGTCTTTACCATTTGGACTTGGTCCATTCGTATGTTGGGTTACAACTAGAAGGGCCGGAGGGCATTGAAGTTGAAACCTTTGTCATATGGTTCGGAGGTAAATTTGTAATGTGGACTGATGTAATTTTTACTATGTAACTATTAATATTGCAAATTAGGTTATTGAATTCAAGTGGTTGTTTATAGCTAAAAGTCTCGTGTTGAATATGGAAAAATGTTTTCTTGTTGTCCAAGGCGCTAGGAATGCGAAGATCGATCAATTGACAATGTTTTGGTGCATTTTTATGGATTCTGGTACTGCCTCATGCGCCTTGCACATGACAACACATGCAAAATGTATCGTGTACTATCAGCACATACGACATACAGCTTGGCGCCTTGCGTCCAGCTCTAGACATCAACTATAAAATCTGCAATTTCCACTCTTTTTTGGCTAATCTTGCAAATTCAATGGAGAAAACTTTTAGGGATGGCTTAGGGCTCAATGTCTTTGGGTGAGAGTCTTGGGTTGAGTGACAATTCACAAACAACTTGAGTGGTTGAGGTCTCACTAAAGATCAAAAAGGTTTTCTCTCTTGATTTCTCTTAGGATTTGTTGTGGGTTTGAGTGACTTGAAAAATGGGTAGAAATTAAGGATTGTAATATAATTTCTTGTAACCTCTTTGTATCAATCATTTTATAATGGATTAAAGATTTCCCCTCTTCCCCAAACGTAGGTCAATTAGGGTTAATTTATGCCAAACTAGGTAAACAAATATTAATGTGTTGATTCATTTACTCTCTTATCTTTAAGCTTTGGTTATATTTGTGGATTTGCTTTACACATAGTTGCTACGTCTGTTGTTGTTGTTGCTGCTTAAGACCATTTGATTATTGGTTGTTGATGATATTCACACATCTATGTTCTAGGTGTGATTTGAGATCGAGTTTACAAAGCAAGTGGTTAATGAGTTCTAGTTAAGGATTAGTCATTCTGAAGAACCTAAGTTTGAATCCTGAAGAAAAATCATTAGTCATATTTTACATACTTCGTGGTCGAACTCCAAATTACCGAGACTTTTTTCTCTAAGAATCAGAGGACCTCGGGTTAAAGACATAGATACAATTAGTCAAACTCGATGATTAATCATATTCTGTGAATTTATTTATCTATTTAATTGAGAATGGAGTTTGCTGCTTTAACAAAAAGCTATACCATGTGTTCCTATACTCCCCACTTCAAATGAAATTATAAATGAGAAAAACAGATAACAACAAAATTGGTTAAAAACAAATTGAAATATCCAATAAATATATCAAGATAAAATTTACTATAAAATACTTACTTGTAACAAATCCTTTTTCCTTTTGAAAAAGCCAAAAATATTGTAACAAGTCTTTGCGTAGACACACATAAAAAAGGAATTATGGAAGAGTTTGCACCTAGACTATACTTCTCCACTCAAACAAGTCCACTTTTTCTCAATTCCCACTACAACTTAAAAAATTAGATAATAAAGGTAACAAATACAGTCATGGTTCCCAAATTAAAAGGTCTAAAAGCTCCAAAAATAGAAAATGCTTTTTTTTTCTCTCACAAAAACATGGACCCTTATTGAATATTAAAGATTTTTCTATATGCATGGGACCCAACTAGGGAACAGAAAACTAAAGAAGCTTGATTTGCCACGTGGCCACCAAAGACTAGTCCTATTCATCAATGCAGCTGAAAACTCTACAGTATAAATAGAACATTTTGTTCCTCACATTATCCACAATATTACAAGTTCTAAAAAAAATTCACAATATTTCTAAGTAATAAACTTGTTAGAAAAAAATACACACTTTGATTTATTGAAATCTCACATGGCTGAATTTACAGAAAATTTTCAAAATATTATTAGACCCTCTTTTCCTTTTCTTGATTCTGATCAAAGCATGGAACTGTTGAATCAATTCATGGAAAATTCAAACATGAACATGATGCATAATTTGATGCCTTTTTCTTGTGACAGCATCTTGGAACATCATCAACAACAAGAACAAGAACATGTGTTTCCAAGAAACTTGGAAGAGAATTTTCATGGTCTTGTCCATCATGTCAATAATCAAAATCACAATGCAGTTCATGTTTCACTTCCAACAATTTTTCAAGAAGAAAATAAAGTTCATCATGAAGGTAAAAAAAGGAAAATGATGGATTTTCAAGAGACTAGTTCTGGAAATTCAACTCCTGCAGTTTCTGAAAGTGGAAGCAAAACTAAACTTGTAAATTTCTTCTACTTTTTTTTTTCATTTTATTCTTCATTTTTTGTGATTGTGATGAAATTAAATTATTAACTTTTGTTATTTTTCTATGATTAATTCCAGAGTGGTGGAAGAGGAAAAAGAGTGAAAAGCTATGAAACAGAAGAAGAGAAAGCAAAAGAAGTTGTTCATGTTAGAGCAAGAAGAGGTCAAGCTACTGATAGTCACAGTCTAGCTGAAAGGGTACAATTTCCTAAATACAGCTTAATTAAGTGTTTATAGCATAATCATTTATTATATAAGTGTTTATGCATAAGCTATTTCTATAATAAATGGTAAAATCAAATCAAATTGTTTTTTTATAAGGTATAAGTTGTTTTCGTAAGCTACACTGGTGAGCTTATTAAAATAAGTTAAAAACAATTTATGAATATGACATAAGTTGATTTCATAAGCTCTTCAAAATAGTCTTCCATATTATACGGCAGTAGATAAGTTCAAATAAGTCAATCTGAAAAGACAATAATCATTATGAATAGATTTAATGTCTTCATCAAATTTTCTTCTATCTTTGTTCATGATTGATGTGTTTGGACTAATAAATATCTATAATATTATTTTTTTTTTGGTTATTCAGGTTAGAAGAGGGAAAATCAATGAGAAATTGAAGTGCTTGCAAAATATTGTTCCAGGATGTTACAAGGTTAATATATGTTCCTCTTTAATTTAAAAAAATAAAAAATCACAATTGTGTCTAATTTCATAATTTTCAAAATCTTATTTTATTTTTGTTTCAATGGTTGCAGACCATGGGAATGGCAGTAATGTTGGATGAAATCATAAACTATGTTCAATCTTTGCAGCATCAAGTAGAAGTAAGTAATTTTCATTTATTTCTAGGAAAATATAGTTTTAAAATATATTTAATTAATGTCAATTTATCACCTCAAAATAATAATAATTAATGTCAATTTATGTTTGGCTATTTTTGCAGTTTCTTTCTTTGAAGCTTACTGCAGCAAGTACTTATTATGATTTCAATTCAGAGACAGATGATCTAGAAACAATGCAGGTATAATCTATTTCTAAAAGTTTCATGGTTTTATTCATATATAATATGCTCATATTCATGTATAACATGCTCATTTTGTATGGTTGTTAGGGTGCATGAAAACCTCTCAATTCATATAATAATATATGCTAACTGTTGTGATGGATAAGTTAAAATTCATTAGAGTTGGTGAATAAGAAATTAAGTAGTTGATAGTTGATGAAATTAATTATAAACAATTATTATGTTATAGGTTAATTTTTTTAATGGAAGGTTAAATATATTTTTAGTTTCTATAAAATTCACAAATTTTTAAGTTTCGTTCCTACATAAATTTTGTCCAATTTTAGCTCCTATTTTTGTTCTATAGGTCTAAATATTGAGACTAAATAACTCCTTTTAAAAAAGTTTTTTAATGAAATACTAAAATTAGACAAAATATATGACAAATACTCTTCTTTTATTTATTTATTTATTTGATTTGTGGCAGAGAGCAAGGGCATCTGAGGCAAAAGAGTTAGCAAGGTATAAGAGAGAAGGATATGGAGGAATATCTTGCTTTCAACCAACTTGGCCACTTTGACTTCAATTTTGGATGTATTAACTCAACAGCCATATATACAAGACATGAAAAAATGTTATAATTTGCTCCTTTACTTTCTACAAAGTTTAAAAGATCAATTTGTTTCCACTCTATGCTACCTACAAGCACAAGTGGACATTAATTCTTGTTTCAAAGTTGTGTAAAAATCAAATGAAAGTTAATAATAGCTAGCCTACATGTTATTATATATTTTTGTGGAACTTGATTGGAATTGTGTTGTTGTATATGAAAATTTGACTATATAATTTAATATAATAATATACAGAGCCAAGAACCACGTTAGCATAAATAAGAAAAATAAAAAAGAACATATATAGATTTGAGTAGGAAAAACTTGAAAATATGACTTGAATTGATATGAAAGGGGATAAAATTTGGTTACTTTAGCTTGAAGAAATGGGATACTCATACTATGATAAAATGAAACATTATAAGATTTTTTTACCATATTATTATATTATAGATACAAAGTTTCCACTCCGATTAGCAGTGACTACGATCGAACTCTGACCATTTATTTAATGAATTCAAATATTTTATAATTTTGATCAATTCATTGTTGGTAATATAACAGGTTGTAAAAATAAAAAAATAATTTGTTTTATATAACTTGGATTGTCAAATGGGATGGAATGGAATTGAACTTGATACAATGCATTCCAATTGATGCCCCACTTTTCCTCCCCACCAATTTAGGGGAACATAATAGAACAAATCTTTCCTCCATACATCAATAAAATCATAAAAAAAAAAAAAAAAAAGT
>Ga0315913_1001768_pt1 | contig 24490 bp, 18 predicted proteins | sample MpolsnodulesMG_FD_207736 | JGI IMG/M metagenome (GOLD analysis project Ga0315913, IMG submission 207736) | Medicago polymorpha root nodule microbial communities from Los Angeles, California, United States - small nodules | ecosystem: Host-associated > Plants > Roots > Nodule | place: USA...
AAATAGTACCTGTAAGTCCAAGATGTTGTAAGCATTACTAGATGAATTACTATTGATCATTAATCAGTAATCAACAATTTAAAAATGAATCAAACATTAAAATCAAAATTAACTTTTTCAAAAAAGTTAGTTTTTTGACTACACCGTAGAAGCTCCCATTTAACAATCGTAATCTCCTTCAAAAAAATTAGTTTTATTTATTTATTTTAATTTAGTTTGATCATTGTGCAAATACCATATAAATAGTTTAAGATAACGACTGTACGTTACAATCTGGACAAGTTTGGGAGTATCTTGATTATCAAGAATTTTTTAATTTTTTTGAAGGAATCAAGAATTTTTTAATATTAATATGAGTTAGAACAATTGTATATCAAGAATTATGAATTAGTTTTGTCAAAAAAATAGAGTTTAACAGAAGAGACAAGAGTTTTTTTTTTTTTGGGTTACAGTATTTATTTTTTTGGTTACAAAAAGAGACAGGAGTTTGTTACAATGACATAATATAATAGATGTAATCGACAAATATATAGTAAAACATAATGGATTAGACTAGTAACTTAGAAACCTAAATGACCTAATAACATAGATCTAATAATTTATTATCTAACACCTCACTTCAAACCCGTGATGCAACAACTAGAAGCATGAGAGTTTGTCAAAAAAAATAAACCCAACTAATATTATAGTAAACAAAGAGGAGCAAGCAGTCGAAGCCACAAAACCATATCAAACCAAATTGAAATCGAATAGAAGAGCAAATAGAGAAAGAAGCAACGAAAAGATTCAAATATGTCTTCAATGAGAACTCTTCACAAACAAATTTTGAGCACTATCTTGACTCACCAAATTATCCAAAAGAAACATCATAACATGAGGTTTCACAAACAAATTGTGAGGCCTATCTCGACTCGCCAAACAAATAAACAAATGGTGAACACTACCTTGAATCACCAAACAAACAAATAGAGTTTCAGAGATATTAACAAAGGAGACGCTTATGGCTTATTGCAATGGCATAACATTATAACGTGGATTTGATGCCAAAGCTATTATAGATGTTTACCTAGAAAATTAATTACTGTGTTAGTCGAACTTGGCAAATATGCGATTAAAGGATGGTGAGTTTCCTCCTAGATGATGGAAGATTAGGCAAAGGTTATAACTAGACATGGTCTATTCTTTCTCAAGTCTACGAGTTAGACAATGAAGCATCAAACCCACATCCCATGTTTATAATGCAACTAGCAACGAGAAGTGATGTGTAAGAATGCACGTTTTGTGAAAAGTTGTGCATTTTAGACCTTATCAACAAGTCATGTCATAATGTGGACGCACGCTCTTGAAAATAATATTTTTGGAAATCCGATTCCAATTTGATTTCATATATGAAACAAACAAAGCCTAGGTAGACTCTTATCCTCTAAGCAAATTCTCAAGTTTGAGCTTGGAGGGTTCCCCAATAGTCATTGATAGAGTTAGTGCATACTTGATAGAGTGCGTGTACAGATGAGACCCGTACCTTACCGATATCTATCTTCCTATTGTAAATGAAGCCGCAAGCAATGGCCAAGATTTTCTTAGACCTTTTGTACCTGAAGCGACAAATAGCGGCTCAATCCCTGCCCCCTTTCATGAGCTCTTAATGCAACTGAGAACCTAGCTATATATGGCGGATTATTTTAACAATGACTGTTATCTATAGCAAGCAGATTTGGATTTGGGATTTATTCTGCATACATTTTCTGATATTTTTATTAGTGTGGCTCTTCTCCAAAAAAAGATGTTTTTTGTTTTGTTTCAATAACGCAAAAATATCAAAATGCATTTGTTTGGAGAATTTAAGGGTGGATCACATCTACCGACCTCCAGATTTACCTAGTCCTTTGCAATACTATTGTATACCCCTCACATGATATCCACAGTTGCAAGCCGTGACCACCACTGCACCGCCATTACCATATAGCTCCTCCTAACTTGTGAAAGAAGGCAGAAGGCAATCAAAGACCCACTGTGGTCAACTACCAATGGAGTTCTTGTGATTGGAATCATCTTTGCTCTCAGGCAGGTAGAAAAAGAAACTCCACCCACTAACTCTCTTCGATCTCCAACTCCATATGCATCAACTTCTTGGATCGTCGGTCCATGTCCTTACTCTTGTAAGGAAAACAGAACAGAGGTGGAGATAAAAATAGATAAAAATAAACTGTAAAAGACAATTAATCCAATTTGCCTAAAGAAGATGGCTAGTGATAGAACCTCAAACCTTTCCCATCAAAATACTCTACCATAAACACTAACTTGAGCACGCAACTACATGTCTGAGGGAACAATTATCTGCAAACCATGTTGGTTGATAAGAACACCCGTACCATTATTATAAATACTACAGATAAAGGGGGCAGAACATGCTAATTTTGTCATGGTGCAATGGACTCCAGCAAAATCAATGGATTCTCCAAAACAAAGAGCCAAGATTCACACGCCATAAAAGATCAAACATATCCCAAGATTAGGCAGGTGGTATTTGACCCCCAAAAAATGACTACAGATGTTGTCAATGGCGGTTTATGGAGGTGAGCCAAAAAACGACCATAAATATATGGTGGATGACGTACGGCAAATGGGGTCAAGTTATAATAAAACTTACCACACACACACGCACAAACGGCAAAAATGTATAGAACACAAACAGACTATCAGTGTTTGCCAAAAAACAGTAGACTTAATTGAAATAAAATAGATGTCCATCAACAACAAAAATTGATAATAGAAGGAAAAATATATTTATAACATAAATATATTATAAAAAAAAAAAAAAAACAAAGCAAATGTACAAAATATAGGGAAAAAATAACGTCTGAAGCAGATATAGAAAAAAGAGCTCACAAAGAAGAAAAAAAACCTGGAGTATTATCAAATCAAATGAAGAAAAGAAAAAAAGAAAAAAAAGATATTTAAAGTCCTTGAATCAGGACATCCTGATTACAAGGAAGGTGATTTAGTTTGGGGGATTCCGTAAATGGGAAGAGTACAGCTTGGTACCTTATCTCAAATACTTTTCAAAATTGAGCACACTGATGTCCCGCTTACGTACTATACTGGGATTCTTGGTATGTATTCAACAATTTCAATTTATATTGATGATTATCACGTAGTTTTATGCCATTTTGTTAATTTCAATTTCAATCAAAGGAAAAGGAACAAATAAAGAATCAGAGGAATAAGATATGAGTAGGGAAAACAGTAATTCATAAAATGAATAAAACAAATAAATAAAAAAAGAAACAGAAGAAAATAGACAACAAAACAGAAGACAAACAAAAGAAAGATGCAAAAACAGACTAGAAGAAAGAGTAGCAGGAGGAGATACAAGCATGTGAAGGGTCGCACCAGGCAGCGCGCAAACAGAGTGTCACCGCACCAGACCGCGTGCAGAAGGGGGTGGTAGTCACACCAGGTCGCAAGCAGGAGGGGGTCACATGCAGAAAGAGGGAGAAGAAAAGGCTAAAGTAGCCATGTTTAGGATTTTAACCCATCTGGTCTTGCGTTTGGGTCGCAAGACCCTATCCACGCTTTTCAGCTTCTTTATTTTATTTCCACTGAACCACCACAAACTTCATTCCTGTGGCCGCTGCCATAGTCGAACATACAAAATCACCATGTCACCGCCTTTGTGTGAACGCCTGTTGAAATTCTGCCACCGATTTCCGCCATGGCTGATCTTCGATATCGCAGGACTACACTTAATCCACACAATTCCTAAAAGATATTAAATGTCCTATTTTTTAATATAACCACCTATTCAACTCTAAGTCACAATCAGTGATAGTTAATATAAGTATATATATAAAAGACAACTAAATAATCAACAGCTACAGTGCTAAAAAAAAGATCAACTATTGATAGATTCCCAATACAGATTAACAAGAAAAGCTTCGGAATCGTATGACTGAAGCAAACATCACAAACCACAAGGACATCCTAAAAATTTAAACAAAAATAGCAGCCAAAATCAAAATCACTAAACCAAAACCAGTAAAATGAACATAAACTAGCAACTTAAAATTAATTTAAAACAGACATGATATGAGGATTCAGTAGTTTTCTCCAAATATTCGTCATGCTAAAAAACTCTACCTCACAGTTACAATATCATCAATCTTCAAAATCATTCTCACACACTCTGTTGCCAAGGTAATGGCACTTGTGCTAACCAGCAATGGCTGCACCACATTCTCCTCAAGGATGTTTGTAATTTGACCTTTCCTGACATTGATTCCAGTATTGATCTCACCTTTAGCATGACGATTCCTCAGCTCAGTAACAATTGCAATCGGGTTCAAACCCGCATTCTCAGCAAGTGTATATGGAACAACTTCAAGTGCCTCAGCAAATGCACGAATACAGTAACCCTCCATCCCATGCAAAACCTTAGCCCAAGCACCCAATTGCCTTGACAGCTCTATCTCCGGAGCACCACCACCTGCAATCAAAAACCTCTTGGCAACCAAACACCTAACAACACACAAAGCATCATGCAGACTTCGCTCAGCTTCATCGAGCACAAGCAAATTAGATCCACGAACAAGCACAGTTGTGGTCTTTCCCATATCCTTAATACCAGAAATCTTCACAATCTTCCCATCCCCAAGAGAAAGCTCTTCCACAAGATCAGCATAACCCAACTTCTCAGCACGAAAATGCTCGATATTAGCAATAGGCAAACAATTAAGAGTCTTGGTAATAAACTCAATCTCGTCTCTCTCAACATCTTTAATTACCAAAATCTTAGCTTTAGCAAGATAATGCAAAGACAAATCAGTAACAGCATCCCTCAAAATACTCTTCTGAATCAACAACACATTACAACCGGTTGCCTTAATCTTCTTAATCATTCCTAAAATATAACTCCTCTCTTCCTTCAAAATCCTATCCATCTGAGAATAATCACTAACCACAATACTCTGTTCGATATCCGTCTTAGGAGGCGAAATCTGAAACTGAATCACAGCAATCTTAGCATTCTCCATTCTTGTAGGTCCACCAGCAGCATGACTAACCTTCTTATCAAAAACCAAACCCTTCACAAGCTCAGTATCATCAACCGTTCCACCAAGCTTCTTAACAATCTTCACATCACGGAGATCCACCATTTCCGGCCTAGAGGGATCGATGACAGAGAGAACTGAATCAACTGCAATCGGAGCGAGAAGCGAAGAGTATTGACTAACAACCTTACTGTTCAACGAAGTGCTAGCAGATTTCACGAGCGAATCCCGATCAGTGAGTTCAACCGGAACAGCCATGGCGGTGAGAACATCAACAGCTTTGACAGAAGCTTTGTGAAGTGAATCAGAGATAACAGTAGGGTGAATACCATGAGAGAGAAGGAGGAGACATTTCTCGAGAAGTGCTCCGGCGATGACAACAACGGTGGTGGTTCCATCACCAGCAGCGGAGTCTTGAGATTTGGAGAGTTCGACGAGCATTTTCGCGGCGGGTTGAAGAACTTGCATCTTGTTGAGGATGGTGGCGCCGTCGTTGGTGATGATAACTTCGTTGGAAGAAGTTGAGATCATTTTGTCCATACCCTTGGGGCCGAGACTGGTGCGAACGGCGTTAGCGACTGAACGGGCGGCGATGATGTTGGATTGACGGACATCATCTTTGCGTTTGTTATCGGTGTAGGATTCGGTTTTGGAGGATCGGTGAGGGGCTGCGGTTGCTGCCATTGTTGATGGTTGAGAGAGAAATATGAAAAATGAAAACCCTAGATTTTGGAAATGAGTGTGTTACTGTGTGATTGAAGAAAGAAGGACTTCTTTGTAAAATTGTTATGCACTCTATTTGGGCTTTATTGTAATTTGTACTGTACTACTACTACTATTTCTATTTCTGCTCTTTTTTCTTCCACTATTTTTTAGATCGAGACTGCTAAGATTGTATCACCTCTATCCTCAAATTATATCATATTTTGGACATTTCACGTATATTTAAAAATGTAATTAATTTTGTATGAGAAATATATATTATGAATTGGGAAAGATAACTGAAAGAATTGAAAAGTAACAAAATTGTTTTTAATTATCTTTAATAGATGTTTTGAAAAAGATAGTTGAAAGTAATATTAATGTTTTATTGAGATCGTAAACCAACTTGTAATTATGGACAATTTTTTTTCCAAACGACTTGTAATTTTGAACCAAGGGAGTATTTCTTACTCCATTGTATACTCCTGGTCTAAACTCTAAAAGATTATTGGAACACGACTTAGGGTTCGAAATCCAAATATAAGGAGAAATTTGTATGCTCAAGTTAGGGAGTATTGGAACACGACTTGGGGAGTATTTCATACTCCATTGTATGCTAAGTTCAATTGTCTTTTCTTAAAAGTTTTATAAGAAGAAATTTTAGCACAAATCAAATAGTTAATATTTTATTTTTCATCAGTGAGATACAATACCGAAATTTTGTTCTTAGCCTCGAGAAAGATTCTAAATTTTTCCTTATTGGTTTTATCGTTCAATTCGGGATAGAAAGGTGTAAACATTCCATGGATAATTTTGTATTTTCCTTATTGTTTTGTAATCATAATGTGCCTCTATCACTACAAAAAGATTAATTTTCTTATTTAAATAATTTTTCAATTTCTGTTACAAAAAATGACATGTCAAGCGTATCATTTTAATTTTTCAAAATTGTTTACCTATAATTTTGAATTAATCGAAGTTACTAAAGTTTATAGTTAAACGTTTGTTCACTTGAAAAGTATACTAAAATCATGTTACAATGTAAAAATATTTATGAGTAAGTTCAAACATAATTCGGAATATGAAATTGTAAAGTAATAAAACGTAGAATTTGACATCTGCATTAACAAATAACCAAAAAGATCAAGACTCGATACTTTAGAATCATTTAAAACTTTATTTAAAACTTTTCAAATAAATCATTTTCAATAGCATGAAAATATATTTAATTTATAGATACTTAATAATTCATTGTGTTTTTATATCATTTTTAATTTCCAAGTAAGTTTAGCTGCTAATTTTATATAATATTTCAAAATCAATTAGTAACTTATCATCACAACTCTTAAAAATAAAATAAAAACTTATCATCACAACTCCTATCGAGAGGAGGGAAAAAAAACGCTAAAAAAGGAGACACCGCAGGCACCTTGCATCATTAGAGATAGAAAAGGGTCCAACTTCACATTTCAACATCAATTCCGCACCAAATTTAATCGCGGCGCAATCAATGTTGTAGAACACAATAATCGTTTGAATAAACGTCAGTACAAAACAACAGAAAGCCTCTACACACTTACAACCCAGACTCATGTTTTCTACGACTGAATATCTTCTAATGAATCACGATGTTGGATTGGATACAAAAAGCTACAAAAACTTTTAGTAATGAAATCCCCCTGCATTTTCTGTTATACAATGATCTGGTCCGTTTTGGGAGAGGGGGATTAGTGTGGAGCCCATATCTATCTCCATTTCTTTATATATTCAAACTAGGATTCCAAAATTTCATTATTGTCGACTCCACAGCTCAAAGTATGCACCATTAAGTTTCAGGGCAAACCAAATTTGGACAAAGCTGATTGGAATAATGTTGAGAATGCCTGTGATGAGCTTTGGTCATCAGCCTTTATTTTAATCTGTGACTTAGCAGATGATGTGTTGATTATACACTCTACAAGATATATTGATGTTTCTTCCGCTTTTTGAGCAAAGAAAAAGAACTTGAAATTAGGAGACTGGCCGCCGGATGCAATGCACTGTATTGACTGACTTTGCATGTGCCGTAGGAGTGCATTGGGAGTCGTCAATGATGCAATTGCAAGAGGGCTTAAAGAATATTCCTGCATCATATTATTAGATTTAAATGTTACAAACCACAAATAAACCAAAATACTAGACATTTTTTGGTGTTGGAGAGATAGTCAAAGAAAAAGAGAAAAGATACAGTGCAATTTAAAATATTTCTAGGGTTCAATTTTGATGCATTGTCGGTGCAAAGTAAAATTATATTTTGACTCATCCATTAATGTGCTGTCATATTATTTAATGAGTTTAATAATGACTACTCATGACTTGAATCAAAATCATTAGGTGATGTGGCAAGACTTTACTGGTTGAACAATTATGTTAAGTCAGTGATGTTATATTAACAAAACTGAGATTATTATAGTTTCAAAGCAAACCTCTGATAAGGATATTGGTAGTTGACGCCATTTCTGCTGAAATGTGCCAGGATCCAATACAGCTTTTGGGTTGAGGGTCAATAAGGGAGGTGATGGTGTGCTTACAGTCCCAACTGAAAAATCTAAACCAAGCAGATCATCAATTGCCAATGCTTGGCTAGTCGTGCTGGTACTTGAAAATGCCAAATCTGCAAGCGGTTGTGAAGCTGCTGAAGGGGCAGACCCATTATAGGAAGGAGCATTATAAGCAGAACCATTGCTTCCAGTATCTCTCACATCATCTTTTTCCGTGGTACTTAGAAGCAGATCCTTGTCATTTGCCTCCACTCTCTGCGCAGGAACAACAGAATCTCCGGATTCTGCACTAATAGATAGATTTCCAAGTTCATCTGAAAACTCAAATGTCCCTCGGTGTTCCTTATCCGTGAACATGTAAGAAGGCTGATGAATTTGATATCGTTAGTTTGAGAGAATATAATATACAAGAGGGAGGGGAAGAAATAGATAAGGTGTTAGCCTGCCACAGTGTAAGCTGTAACCCTCAAGCCAAGGCATAGAAGCACAAGTTTAGATGAATGAGGTTTCATATTATTGAAATATTAAAAATAAATTCTGATGTAAAAAGAAGTACAAACTCAAAAACAATTATTTAGAATGTCAAGGTTATTACAGTTGAGTAGTTGACGCGAGACTCAACATGACATCATTCACCAAAAATAAATAAAAAGGTTCAACATGACATGATTAGAAGTCAGGGTTATTTTACAGGGGAAGAACACAGTTTAAATGGTAACATGACACGTTTATCATATTTTCCCCCATTTTGCCGTTATATCAATTTACATGAAGCACAAACTCCGACAAACAAGGAGACGTCAACATCGTTAATGTCAAAGACACCGATACATACACACACATGTGTGTGTGAATATATATATATATATTAATTAATTAAAAAATATCTAATTTGAAAATGGAAAAATAATTCATCAAGAAAAATTGAGCCATCTGTTTTATTACAAAAAAAAAACACAAAATATGTTATCCAACACCTACCGAAAAACTATAAATAATGTAATCAAATTTAAGGATCTTCAACCCCGTCATTGATCATCATCCTTTAATGTTGTAGAAGAATATGTGCGTATGTGAAAAGACGTGCATATACGAGAATTTTTTATGTGCCTAAATATAAAATATTGTCATACTACTTTTAAAAGTTTTCTTTGTTAGAACATGTATCAATTATTACCGTATGCCTGAGAAATGTCCAAAGTGTGTTGAATCAAAACAAAACAAAACAAAAAATTTGGACACTTGTCTGAGTAGTCCATTACGTGTCGTACGTGTGTCGGGCACCGACATGGGGACACACCTAACCTCAGCAGTGTTAGTGCTTAATGGATAAAACGGAAAATATTATTGCAGTAAATTTTGCCTGAAATGGCTTCAAGTTTAAAATCAATCCAGACTGAATGGGGTAAGTCAGTAAATTAGTTACCTTTTGGTATACAACAGACAAACTGTTAAATTCATCAAATATGCGATCTTTAACTTCACTGCTCTGAGTATCGGCAAATACTGAAACTGCTTGTTTTGGAGGGTTCACCACACTCTCAGCCACCGATACATTGTGTTGTAGAAGCCTGTAATAAAATAAGGCCCTATCATGAACATCCTGCAATCAACAAAAACTCATGTAACATAATGTTGTGACACAAATAAATATCTTCTACTATTATCCACAAATATCTTATCGCATTGTTTTGACAATTCAAATAGTAAGTAGTAAATAACAACTCAAACCTGGTGAAAATCAGCAAGACCAACGGCCAGTGCAGCTCCCAGTGCTTTCTGAGTCTCAGGAGGTCTCTTAAAGAAACACTTCATCACTGCAGTAAGAAGATGCAAGCGAACCTGCATCAAGACACTCATTTTTCAATTAACTATGGAAAAAGACATGAAATATCTTCTACTATTATTTATCAAATTAAAAAATATATATTTGGTGAGCAACTGCAAGGATGTGTCAACGATGTATGCATATTCTCTATTATAGGAAAATCAAAACAGTGAGTTGAATCTTAGGCTGGTTCCGCTCAAAGCAGACGGAAATGCAAACTGAACTGGTGAAAGTCACAGCTCGAAGATTTTGCCAAACTCACTCGAGCAGGACTGTTTAACACAAAAAACTTAATTGTGAAGTTAATTACCGAAATTGCATAGCAAGTAAGTCATCGGCAGCATACTTACTTCTCTCGCATCTTATATAACAACTTTGAATCGATAACTTAATAGCAATGCTCTGTGGGACTTAACAACTATTGTCTAGTATGACCCATGGAACTTAACACCTAATATCAAGGCTCCAGCCACAATTGCGTCTTATATTACAGAGGGGACGACTTCTGGCACTAGAGCTGGCTAATGTGAGACTTCCTGATATCAACAGCCGGGATCAGCCTTAGTTTTTAAGTGTCTTCCCTCTTCAAATTTCAAAATTATACAACATTAAAATAATTACTTGTAGTATATATTTGAATTGTTTTACAAGAATTTTGCTAGGACACATTTTCATTAACCCAATACTGTAGCGATGTTCTAAATAGTTATCGGTCTAAATATAGTCACCTTATCTTGTCTTGTAAACTGAAGTATGGCTTGAACTTTTAAACAATGTTCATGCTCAACAGGTTATTTTTAATTAGAGTATATACATTAAAATTCAACTGAGAAATGAGAAAGTTATCTATCATTCATGACCAAAGAGCCGGTTAGAGGTATAATATAAAACCATTCATATGATTTCAATTAACGGCTTAAATTTTTGGGATAGTTGGATCATGAAGGCCTAAAATGCAGAAATCTAAATCTCAAATATGGACATTACAAGACTGCAAATCACAAAAAGTTATGTATACTACCTCAGCAGAATGCTCCTCGTCCCAATTTTCAACCAGACTTTCCAAGACATACGGAGCATCATGCATGTCTTGAGAATATTCCCCCAGCATCCATATGAGAGCTGCCTTAGCCTTAGGTTCTTGGACATTGTTGCTACTGATATTCCCTACAACAGCAATACAATCTTGACTCCATTGAGGATATTTTCTTAGAAGATCTTTCACAAGCACCTGCATAAAATGAACTTCCGAACTGGTTACTCTATTCTACCATTACCAGGTCAAAACAATATGTCATGATTTTAACACGCGTTCATATATTAACATGAAGCGGTACAATATTACTCTTAGGCAAAAATGCCAGGGTATCTAGCAAGTATTTGTCATGTTTACCAGAGCTTCAGATGTAACATAGTCCTTTTCCATCTCCAGAAACTGCAGAAGCCGATCAACAATAGCATTGACATCATACTGCTGTAATGCTATCTTTCCAACAGCCCGAATTGATTCCCTTGCAATTGGGATGTCAACATTTGCAGCATATTCACATAATTCTGTCACTGTAGTTGGACACAAAAATTTCTTATATAAGCATTACCAAAAAGAAAGGGAACGAATCAAACCAGTGATCAAAACATCAAATGGAAAAATGCAATGGTCACAATTTCTCGCTCTCCAAATCCCCTTTTTTCTCTAGCACATTGGGGGAGTTACTTACCTATCTCATAGGTGTTACTTTCATTTGCAACTGCAGTCAGCATTTCAAGCTTCAACTTTTTGACATATGATGGCTCGTTATACTGGCAATAGAAGTGTTTGTAGTCCGAGGAAAATATATATGGTGCACGCATTACCAAGAGATGCAGGTGGCTTAGAATTGCATAAGACTGTTCCGGACTTCCTGAGCTCACTTGAGTTAAGAGAGGGGCTTTGATACGCTCATATACCTTAAACAAAAAGAAGTTGCATCAGAAATCACATTGCTTCTGGCAAGCAACCAAAGATGAAAAGATATAGTCAAAAATAACTACAAGATCAAACCAAAAGGTTTAAATAATGAAAATGAGTTTAAATAGGTTTCCATGTAATCAAGCTGAGCCTTATGCAAATATGGTTAAATAAGCTTGACGCTGATCATGAGTTGAAGTAAAATAGCCCCCTCGTTTGTTTAACAGTTTAAGCCCTAATATTCACATATGATATACTGAAATTATACATTTGTTCTCATACAAACAAACAAATTTTAATGTATAAGTGTATGGAAGAGTTTGTTTGAACTTATATTATGATATGAATAAACACTTGTATAAGTGTATGGAAGAGCTTATAAAATATTTTGTAATATGTCTATTACTATTTTCCACGTGTACCATGTATGAGCTCCACAAGATGGCTCATAGAAACAGCTTATACAGAGTTTATGTGGACTTCACTCTCATTTCCTCTTCTATGGTAAGTAAACAATTTATGCATAAACTCCTACATGATCAACACTTATTGAATAAGTATTTACTTAAGTTATTTACGCTGACACTCATAATTAATAGCAGGTTATGATGTAAAAAAAATAAAATACAAACCATACATAAAAACAAGATTTAAAAACACAGAAATGGAGCCAAATGAAAAAGTTATCAATAATTGAACTGCTCATGAGCTGAACAAGCCAATCATCCAAGTTGAATTTACTAAACAAGCTTTCCTATACTGCTCGGGCTTTATTTATCAATACAGAATCTATGGTGAACTGAGCCAAACTAGTTTCAACCAAAGGAACTCACAGATAGCTCAGTTTACTTGCACTAAGTCTAAGGTTAACACTACCCAGTTATGTGTCCATGTATGAATACCACAAGCATCGCCTTACAGAACCTTAAGGAACTGAGCCAAATTAGTTTCAACCAAAGGAACTCGCAGATAACTCAGTTTACTTTCACCTCTAAGTCTAAGGTTAACACTACCCAGTTATGTGTCCTTGTATGAATACCACAAGCATCGCCTTACAGAACCTTAATGCCAAATACATGTCCCCCGTGAATGATTCAGTGAGCTACTAAAAGTAAGGTCATATGGAAAAATAATCAACTGAAAAGTAAAGTTGTATGGAAAAATAATCACACAAACTATGTTGTAAAGAAAACAGGTAGTATAAATGATATTTTCACACATACACACAGATCAATACATACCTGCTGATGTACATCAGCCATAGATAAAGTCAAGTGCAGAAATACTTTTGTAGTTGCCAAGACAACAGCACCATTTGCATGCTGTAGTCTATCTTCAAGGAGATTCATTATATCAAATATTTCACTGTTATCTGATGGAATGTACTTGGCCACCAATTCCATCACAAGACATTGTGCCCATTCACTAAATTCCTTAATGCTGCACGTAGCAAACAAAAGAAACCGATAAGTTGTTGAAAAATTAGTATTTTTTGCAAGATACTACAGCTGCTTTTATCTCTTATGCCTGCCACAATGAGAAAGACATTTTATAGTCTAAAACAAACGAAATAAGCAATTAAGGAAATTAAAAATTCTTATCCACATTTGTGAAGTAACTATTCAGTCAACCAAATACTCCCACAATCATATTACCTAGAATAACTGATTTATAATTGTATGCAACGAGAAAGAAGCTAATATATTGTCAAAATGAGAAATAGAAAGGTGCAAAATAAATTTTAAATGGGAACCCCGGAGGAGGGTGGATTTGAAGCTTCAGTATATCTGAAAACCTAAATTATGCACCTCAGCTTTCTAAAGTAGTTCAAAGGATATTGGAAAGCATTGAAAAGATTACCGATTCAGAAGGTAATAAACAATTGGCTTGCTATGCAGAGTTTCTCTCTCCCTAGCTGCTTCCTCTGAGGTGGTTGACTCTAAGGTCCAAATTTCTTGTAAAGCAGACAGACAATTTGCAACTACCTGATGAAACAAACAAGATCATGTTTAAAAATAAAGAGCAGATCATTTGGCAAATGCAGTTATTTCAAATTTGTTAAATAGGAAGACATTTACCGTCCTGATATATATGTGAACAACAAATGAAAGGCAATAGAAAGAACAAAAAAAGGAACATTCATTTTTGAGGAACCTAAAATGGTAAAGGATATGGTAGTTAGAGAAATTGGAAGTTCAGCTTAAACATGTATAATTATTTCCCTTTGACAAGTGATGACGGATTAAACTCGCACATGACAAAAGAAACATGAATAAGAAAATGAGAACAGCTTCAATCTTTTATATTGTATCTTTTTTTTACGAGCTTTAATATTGCTTCTTTAATATTGAGGAAATCAGATATCTCTAATGAAGCTATAAAGAAGAAAATAGAAAAGTTCACAGAACATGCCGCAGGGCCTGATAATAGCATTGCTTACGACAGCATACAAAGTTGACATGCTCATCCAAATAATGTTGAGGAAAAAAAAAACTAAAAACGAGCCAATTTATAGTATAGAGTACAAATAGATGGATCTATTCTACAAGTGGTGGGTGCAATCAATCCATGTCCAGTAGAGGGCGATCGTACTATAATACAAACTGAAGAGTAGTTTCTGAAGAAATAAAGAGCCAAAGCTCCCAGCTACTTAGGTAACTACTAGCCCAAAGCACAAGCAGAAACATAAATGTAATATCCCCTACATTAACTCCCCACTCTATTTATATTCCTTTTATCTTTTCTCTCTCAAGTAACTACATCAAGAAACCGATTTACGTTAATTATACATTGTGCTATGTAGATTAGCTTGGTTCTAGGGGAATCTCTTAGCTCTAAACAAAGTTGATGATTAAGGGTGCGTTTGATTTGCTAAAAAACAGGGGACTAAACAGGACAACTTTTTTTCGTACCCTGTTTGATTTAGAAACGGGTCATGGGATTGGACAAGACAGGTAGCAAGAGACCGGACAAAAACAGGAATTCTTGTCCCTCGCTAAAAAACCATGAGACAATTTTTTGTCCGGGGTACAGACTATCAAAAATATCAAAATACCCTTTTTATTTTCCAACATAAAAAATATTATCTCTTTATCTCTCTCCAGTATAGTTTTGTCTTGTCCTGTACTATTTTCTCTTGTACTGTTCTGTCCAATACTAACTTCTTTACAAATCAAGTGCACCCTAAGTACATGCCTCCATGCAATAAGTGGTGGGAACGACCAATCACCATCCAGTACAGGGGAATTATACTCGAATGTAAAATGAAGTGTGGTTACAGATGAAAATAAGAGCCAGACCCCTCCATTTCCCAACTAAGGAAGTAACTTCTAGCCCAAAGCACAGGCCCAAAAAAATGTAAGCTCCTACACTAGCTCCTCCCTCAATTTACATTCATTTTTACCTTTTCTCGTTCCGGTAAAAGACTCCTCGAAGAAACCGATTTACATAAATCATTAGACTATGCAGATTAGCTTGGTTCTATAGGAATCTCTTAAACCTTCACAAAGTTGAACAGAACTGTTGTGATTTATCATATGTTGATGATTAGGTTACCGTAAAAACGCAATCCTTACCTGAGTATCCTGGTCATTGAGCATCAAATGCTTCAACGTTTCTGGAAAATCTGCATCAATACACGTGGAGGCTGATATATGATACAGTTTCAAAACACCAATTACTGCCACCGTCCTGACATAACTATTATTATCCTTCAACCCTGACCCTAAAGGCCCAACCAAATACTCCACCAAATTCGCCACTCGAAGTGAACACAAACTCCTCAATGCCAGTCCCCGAATCATTGGATCCTGATCCTTACAATCCCTTTGTAGAAAATTAATCGTCAAAAGAGCAAGATCCGGATTAACCTTAGCATAGTTTCCAACATACAGGTAACACATTTTCTTCAAAACAATGTCTGATGTTGCTGAACACATTACCATCTCACCAAAGAGAGACGAAACATCGATACCTATAGTCATGTTTGATATCACCTTCTTGTAAAGGTCCCTCTTAGAGTCGTCAGTACCCGGAGCTCGACTCCCAGCAAGCTGCCGTAGCTGTAATTTTAGATCAGATACTTCACTCTTCCTGGGTAAAATTAAATGTTAGGTCAGAACTCGAAGAACTATAACTATATGAGATAATTTTAAACAATCCACCACATGAACATAAGATAATTGCGATATCAATAATGGATAACACATTTCATATATAAGAAAACATAATATAAAATTAGTAATGGCTAAATGCACGAACTCATTGAAGTTAAAATTCAACGGCATTGGATCTTCAATGTTAATGAAAACCTAGAATTTGCGTATATGAATATAAGCAAATACGTGTTGTGATATAAAAACAAAGTTAGATGCAATTCCGTGTTTGCTAAGATCCAAAAAGCGGCAATTGCAATGCAATTTGTTCTATCGATGAGTCCAAATTGAAATTGTAGATCATATAGATGGAAAATTAGTGAGATGAAGATATGAGTGAGGGAACGGACCCGGACGGTTGCGACGGCGAAGGAGATCGATTAGATTGCGGTGGTGCAGGAGCCATAGCCACTGGAAGTTGACTTGCAAGCGCTCCTCGGGAAATTCTCGCCGTTTTTAAAGAAAGTAAGATCTAATCAACAAAGATAGAAGATGAAGATCGATAGTTGGAGTTTTTTGCAGTGATGATTATTAAGCTTGTACACTCACCTTTTTTTTTATTATCAAAAATGGCGAAAAAACTGTGAAAAATATATATAATTGAAAATGAAGATTATTATTACCTCTGCATATACGGTTTCGACGTAGTAGAAGCTGATGTGGCAAGATCTAATTGCTTTTTATTTCTCTTTTTTTACCCTTCCAGACCAGCACAGATCTGTTTAAGATTTTCAAATAATTCATTCTTACATATATTTTTTTAAAGAAAAAACTTAGCAACAATTCTTTAGATTCTTTTTATATGGTTCTTAACTAAATTCACTATAATTTTCTCGAGTCCATCTTTGATCCATTTAGACTTTCTCAATTTACCCCATTTCAAGTCCTAGATGTGTGACATGTGGAAAAAATAAAATCAATGGTTGTGATTAAAAGGTTTGGAAAAACAATTCCTTAATGACATAAAAAGTCTACGCGCTACTGTTGCAAACCCTCCTTCCTTTCTCTGATACTGATACAGATTCTAAATCAAAGCAAACATATGGATTTCAAGCAAACATATGAAGCAACTGAATCAAATTCTATGATACTGCAAAAATCCATTTGAATTTCTAAATCAAAGCAAACATATGAATTTCTAAATCGAATTCTCCGATACCGCAAAAATCCATTTGACTAGTTCCTGTACAAAGCAAAAATCACATATGGATTTCTAACAAATTCTAAATCATTTATTCTAACAAACATATGAAACAACTCTTCTTAAACATTATTTTTTATAAAAAACAGAACCTCAACTTATAAAAAATAATGTTTTTTAATTTTAATCCATTCAAAATTTGGAACAACCATTTCAGGTCCTGGTGGAATTTTTAAGGATTCAGAGCTGTAAAATCACCATTCTTTACAACCATCTAACGATGGCACTTTGAAGCGGCCACAACGGTGAAGAGAAAAGTTTAATTGAGAATGATTTAGGTGAGGTGATGTGGAACAGAAGGGGAAGAGTGCACCGGTGGATGGAGGGAGTGGTGCAGCGATGGCGACACCAGTGGGAAGGAGAGAGGCAGCTGTGAGATTTTGAGAGTAGGAAGAAGGTGAGTTTGCATCGGTGTAAGAGCGCGTAGGCTTTTTTTTTTTTGCAATTAAAAAACTGTCTATTCCAAACCTTTTAATCACAACCATTAATATTTTATTTTTTTACATGTCACACATCTATCATTCGAAACGAGGTAAACTGAGGAAGCATAAATGGAGCAAAGATGAACTCGATTTTCTCATATCCACAATTTTCTCATGGTTTGTTATATCCAAAAAAGTGTTTTTGTAGTTATAAGTCATACGAAAAGCACCTAGAGAACTGTACCTGAGTTTTGTTCTTTTTTAAATAGTTTCGTGTCTAGAAATCAATCCTTAAAACAAATAAGTAAGGAATCTATGATTTAAATATCGGTCTTTACATATATAAATGTGACAAACTGAGTTATATTCTCATAGACGACGGTTAAGTACATATATTCTTCCAAACGTAATAAAAACATAATACAAACTCACTTATTTATTATATTAAGGAAAAAACACACAAAAAGAAGTTAGTTGCACTTAAGATGCATATTAACATTTGCCAAAAAATTATCCAAGATAAAACAAATTATAATAAAAGTAATTCAAACGGTATGGGATAGCTTAATTGATTTGAGACGAGGGATAAAGAGTTGAATGTTTTAGTTTCATACTTAGGTGGAGTTAAAAATAATAATTTAACATTTAAAAAAAATAAAAATTGACATTATTAAAAGCATAAAAATACGAGATAGTTGGCTAAAAATACCTCACCTGGTCAGGGTGGTCAAAGAGGGATGGGGACCAAATGAAAAATTTGGAGTTTGTTGATTAAGTTGTGAGGTGTTTTAATAAGTTGCAGGGATATTGGCTCGTGAGAGAAGATGAGGTTCAAGGAAGAGCTCAACGAATGTAACCATGACATGGATGGATTGGGGGGTCGGGAAAACGAAGATAACAGTCAAAGATATCACGAGCTGAACGAGAAACATGCAATGTTACCAAATCAATAATAATTTTTTTGAATTGGTTTGGTGTTCGTTGGAGACTTTAGATTGTGCTTCTTTTGATTCTTTTCGGTATCAATTTGGACGAACTAATTTAGTTTTTTCAAAAAGAAAAAAGAATAAACCTTTGTAGAGTGCAATTTTGTGTGTTTTTAACTAGTTAATTGCCCCCAACCGCACCCCAATATGAACAATGTTTGCCCCCTTGTGCGCTCCCATCCTCAACAATATTGTATTCATATTGCAAAAGCATATTGTCGATCTTATGTGACAACCATATTGAGGTAGGACCTTGATTGTCATCTCTATCAAGCTCATGATCAAAATTCTTTAATAAGAAAAAAAAAACAGAATAGACATCAAAAGTACTTTATAATCACCATTTTAGAAAAGTTCAAAATTAATGTTCAAAAGAAAATCTCATCCACACATATTCAAGATAAAATTTTGATATCATAATTAAATTAAACGATACTTAAGATTGCAGATCAGGTAGATTAAAAATGCAAGTAAAAAAGAACGAAACCCTGATTGTGACAAGCAATATCAAAATAAACTTCAAAATGAAAAATAGAAAACACAACTAATTGAGGATCAATATGTATTTAACGAACATCACAACTAAAAATCACTTGATCAACTAAATTGATGGTCTATTCTTAGAAAAATGTACACAAATCCTTACCGAAGCAAAAACTCCCACTTGAGAAACCGACCGTATCGCGAGCAAAACACTCGTTGCTGAGATATTTCCACAACACCGCGTGTCTTCTCAACAGAGTGTGATATGGTTGTCCTTCATCTCCCAAGGTTATCCTTTTCCCTTTTCACAGTCTCATCTTCCTCATTTTCTCGCAGAGTCTATTCAACAAACACCTTAACCACACTATTAAACAAACCACCAAAATCATCTCTCACAACTTCAGAACCAAATCTAGAACCCATACTAACCCCTAAAACCGAACCCTTATCTCTCGAAAAACTCTTCATTCCTCCAAACACTCATGTCACTCACGACAACGCTAGAATCTTAAACGGTTCAAATATATTACTCAGTAACTACGCCAATGATGCTCAAATTATACAAGCAGATTTTGTCAAAAGCAGTGCCAAAACCGAAGACTGTCCTTCCGATGGTCTTCCTGAGTTCGCTCTTGTTGGTCGTTCCAATGTTGGGAAATCATCGCTTCTTAATTCTATTGTTCGCCGCAAGAAACTTGCTTTAACTTCAAAGAAACCTGGTCTCTTATTATTATTACACACTTTTATTCACTTTTTAATTTTTTTTTTCTTTCTAATTTGTGAAGTTTAATGTTGATTGTATCTTATTTTTTTGTAGGGAAGACGCAATTGATTAATCATTTTCGAGTTAATGATAGTTGGTACCTGGTTGATTTGCCTGGTTATGGGTATGTATGGTTTTAAGTTTTAACCTTACAGAGCAATCTTGTTTTATGTTACAAATTTAGGGATTAACATTGGCATTAGTGACCAATGTATTTGATATGAACATGTTAGTATGGTTTGCGAATATTGTTTGTGAATTTTGAGTGTCAAACATCATAACAGTAGGATTCCATTATTTATATAAGTTTGGAAATATCGAAGTTGTATTTGAGTCTCGCATTAACAAAAATTATTGGGCGGTTGGAATGCATATATGTATTTTGCCACCCTTATTTCATACCGTGAGCCAACTTTTGAGAGTGAGATTGAAACCTGCATAGTATCGGAACCGAATTTTGTAGGGCATATGAGAGTTGTACCTAAACCAACACTAGACGTGAACATGGGTATTGAAGTTGTATTTTAGTCTCATATTGTTAAGGTTCCTTGGTTGTGCAATGTATACATGTCTTTGTGCACCCTCGTTTTACGAGCTAAGTTTCAAGAGTGAAATTCAAGTTCACAGTCTTATGATTTTTATCAAACTATTTTTTTTGTGATGCGACTTGCACATTAGTTGTTGGAATGTGCAAGTTCTTTTAATGAGTATGACATTTAATTTGTGTCTAGATCAGTTTTTTTTTTTCTTTTCTTTCAATGCTAGTTTGTATGATTACTTTTTGTTTTCCTTTTCTTCAGGATAACTACTGATGAATAGTTTAATCCTGCTCAGTTTTGTAGAAAGCTGATGACGTTTGTAATTTATATGCTTTATGTTCTTTTCGTTAGGTATGCATCTGCCCCGCAGGAACTTAGAATGGATTGGGCGAAATTCACTAAAGACTATTTCCTTAACCGGTCAACATTGGTTTCAGTTTTCCTTCTAATAGATGCTAGCATTCCTGCTAAAAAGATTGATCTTGAGTATGCTGCTTGGTTGGGTGAGAATAAGGTAATGCATCAAAATTTTCTTCATTAGAAAAAGCAACACGCTGTCTTTTTTATTAATCCTGCACATATTATTTGATGGTTATGTTGTGACTTGTGTGGAAGGATTGATACGAGCTGAGCGACAGATTCGAGTTATTGCGATTTTATCTTTATATGCCCCTGTAAACAATGTGACAATGTATACCATGAGAAACATGTACCGAGAATATTAGTTTTTAATAATTTTTAATATAGTTATGGAAACTGAAATTCCTCACTTGATTTTAAGTTGATGACATCTTGGATCGGCTCGGCTGGTTCTGCTCATCTAGAAGCCTACAACCCATCTATGTAGAAGAGAAACGAAATACTGTCATAGTACATATTAGGAGTAGTCTTTATGATATACGAACAGATAAGGGTATGTTTACAACATATATTAGTCATCACAATTTAAATATTATGAACCAAGGTAAGCGTGGACCTTGAAGAAAAGTTAATTTTGAGATTGTAGAGAGCCTCTATCTAAATAGAAACAACGTCTAACATCAAACCTGTGTCACTCATGTTGTATTGAAAAGAGTAGTTCGTCCACACTAGGTTGGAAAATCATGCTGCAATAGCACTTGATGTACTCTAAATATCAGATCATAAAGGAGGAAAGCCTCTAGCGGTCTAGCCCTCTACTTTAAATAAGAACTTCCTTAAGTGGTTCACTTTCCATGCCTAGGCAGTATATGTAGCACATGCACTTTTGGTTGAAGTCGTGTTTGGATGTCTGGCACATTATTGTCTCGCACTCGAACGACATTACTTCAATGACTTTTATTTTTCTCAAATTACTACTAGTGTCTATGAGTCTATTGTTTGTGTGTTTCTGCTTCATAATGGCACTCCACTACTTGTCTGATGTTTAACTACTCAGCAGATTGGGGTTAATAATTTATTTTGGTAATTGACCCTGGTATAATTTAATTTTCCTATCAGATCCCAATGACATTAATCTTCACCAAATGTGACAAACGGAAGAAGAAAAAGAATGGAGGCAAAAGACCTGAAGATAATGTCAATGATTTTCAGGAGTTGATACATGGCTCCTTCGAAACTGTGCCTCCATGGATCATGACTAGTAATGTCACCCATCAAGGTCGTGATGAGATACTACTCCATATGGCCCAGCTTCGGAACTACTGGCTCAAGCACTAGTTCGTGACATTATGTTGTGGAAGTTGGGTTGTCCATCTTGAATACTTAAGGGAATAGTTGCAAGTTGTAGTGTAGACTCAATGTATCCAGCTGATGATTCAAATTTTAAGTTAATCTAATTACTCATGTTTATAGTAATAGAATTTACACTTTCTGTTCCAAAAATCATATGAAATGCATTTCAATTGCCACAACATATTAAATTCATCTATTTCACGATAGACTTGCCTAATTAAAAGCCAACATGGTTTACATGGGGTTCCATAAACCCTGCCATACAGGACCTGAATCAAGTAACAATTTGACATGAAATCAGGAAAAAGAAAATCATTTATACAACAAAAAATGTTGACCATACACACCTTTTTGATATTTTTGGAAAAAGTTGAAAAGACTTGTGAGTGTATTAGCAAACTCGGAAGTCAAATAGCAGTGCCATTTGTTAAGCAGATATTATGGACCACACTAAGGATATTCCTTTTTGCACCACTTCTTTCCCTAAACCCGGTACTCTCCTGTTTCTGATTTTTTTGTTCCTTTCAAAACATTCCTCTCCAATATCATTTTTACCGTTAATAATCAAGTCATTTAAATTATTTGTACATAGTGTAATAAGTAATAACATAAATCACTATATGCAATATAAATTCAACCCCATTTTTTAAGTGCTCCATATTTAATATCAAGGTCCAGTACAACTACAAAGTGATTGATGCACAATCTACACGATTGTTATTAACTACAAATTATTACTCTGAACTACCACTAAAATAAAAACATATAATGCATTTGTTAGACAAATCGGATTATGTTGTCATCATCAGATTAAAGATATCACTGTTTGACATATAGTTCAATTTAATTTAAAGCAATTACATATCCCTGACCAATAATAATTAATGACGAGATATGTTATAAGTGACACAAAAAAGTAGTCGACACTTGGAAGAGAAATTAATCCAAAAAAAAAATCCTTCTTGAAGATAGATGCATCATCGCTTGATAGCTCCAAAGTTATCTACAAAATTAAACAAAGGTTTTTGCGTGTGATTAATGTATATTGAATAATTCAAATTGACCATGAAGCTTAAATATACACATATTCATACCTGATAAGCTATTTTCTACAAATTATCAAACACCTCCGGATAAACAACATTGATAGTTGAGGTGCATGGATTGCCATCTTCATCCAAAATCAACATTTTCAACCCTTTCTTGGTGGTTACCCTCGAAACACCAACATACAACTGTCCATGTGCAATATTATAATGTTTGAGAGAGTGAAAGTGAGAATAGGATGAAATTGTGGGTATTTGAATTGTGAGCGGAGTTTGTCCTCTAATTTAATTGAGTGGAGTTTGTGACTTTAACATTAATACAATTGTTTTTTTTTAAAGAACATTAATACAATTGTTGATCACAACATTTATACCTACAATATAAATAGAAACATAAACTAAATACCTATAGCCTCATGTTTGAAGAATATGAAATTTTGGACTTAAATCGTATACTTATAGCCCCCCATGTTTAGGGAATATAAAATTTTAAACTATCATCAAATACTTATAGCCCCCATGTATAAGACATATTGATTTGTTTGAGGTTAGCGTTGAAAAATAGAGTGTTTGTATATTATTAATGAGAGTGGAAGACTGAAAATACACTATCCAGAGGAAGATTTTCTAAGCCTCCCGTGTAGTGTTTTACATTCTTATTATTTATTTATTCAGGCCCATGAATTTATATCCATTTTGCATATTTTCTTCAATATTTAGTTAACACAATCATATAATTGATTTAAGGAATATAAAATTTTGAACTACCATCAAATACTTATAGACCCTTGTATAAGAAATATTGATTTGTTTGAGGTTAGTATTGCAAAATACGGAGTGTTTGTATATTATTGAGAGTGGAAGACTGAAAATACATTGTCCAAAGGAAGCTTTTGCAAGTTTCCCGTGTAGTGTTTTATATTTTTTTTATTATTTAAACAGGGCCATGAATTTATATCCATTTTACATATTTTCTTCAATACGTAGTTAACTCAATCATATAATTGAAGAAAAGAAGAAACATAATTGAAATAGTATTTGTTATAGTATTTATATCTGATTATATCCATTTTGCACCTTGTTATAGTATTTGTGGTTTAAATAATTGAAATAA